>Ga0265299_10002589_pt1 | contig 18363 bp, 35 predicted proteins | sample AusTroGonzalo_MG_4_FD_193485 | JGI IMG/M metagenome (GOLD analysis project Ga0265299, IMG submission 193485) | Bovine rumen microbial communities from tropical cattle in Woodstock, Queensland, Australia - Gonzalo_02 | ecosystem: Host-associated > Mammals > Digestive system > Stomach > Rumen ... | reverse complement strand
TATAATTTCACCAAAAGTCAAATACTTATTTTTTTTCCAAATCTGTCGCGCCGTTCTCGTTAAGCATTCGCCGACGTGCCCGAAGGGCACGGCGAGCGATGCGAACGAGACACCCGGCGCCTTACTGTTGGACGGGTGGGTTATAGGAAACCGCGCATTATCCATATATTTCCACTACTTTCTCTAAACCGAAATTGAAATTCACCACCCGGGTAGGTTACAGGTGTGTGCTATTTACTACTTTTTTCCGCGCAATAATTTCAAATTGAAAATGAAATTGGAAAATTTTTACCCTATGAAGGTATCATATACGGTACCTCTTACGCAGTAAAATAAGAAAATAAGAAAAGGGTGGGGAGGGTACGATTTTTCCGGGTGGACGCCAGTGGGCGATTTTTGGCGTGGTTTTCGCGAAGGTAGTAAAATTTGAGGCTATTATGGAGGTGGGCCGGCAAAATTTCACTTTTGTCAAGTATTTTTTCATTAAAAAATTAAAATTTTTATTAAATTTTTATTATATTTTTTTTAAATAAATATAAATTTTTTTTAATAAATTTTTTGGTGGTATTTTTTGGGTACTGGATTTAGCCCCTTTTTATATAGGGGTAAAAAATAACACCAAAATAAATACCACAAAATAAATTTTTGGAAACAAAATGTGGAAATTTTCAGCTCATAAAAAAAACTTATAGTGTGAACAGATTAACATTTGACTTTTAGTTGAAATTGTGCTATAGTAAAATAGAGGTGATAGAATGGAGATAAATAAATACTTATCTGGAATTATAACAGATAGAGACCTTAACAAAATCTGTCCGGGCGAGTTCAATATTATTAAGGCGCCTGTCGGTTATGGTAAAACTACCTTTATGTTCGATGAAAGAATTTTAAATTTCGCGCGCGAACGTAAGCACGTACTTTATTTAATTCAAAATAAATCTACACGTGATATGATTGGCACCTTATATAAAGATAAAGCCAAGATATTTGCGGATAATAATTACAATGGTTGGTTTGAGCATCGTAGAGGTGGCCTGTGGACTAGTGAAGAAGATGAAAATTATGTACACGTTATGTGTTATTAGACATTCGCTGCGCTAATACGTAATGAAGGAATTAATTGGTTAGATGATATTGATTTAATTGTTTGGGACGAATTTGACGATATTAAGAGTTTTTATGAGAGTGAAGTGAAGTAGCTTAAAAAACTATTACCAGACGGGTCTAAAGAATTACTTGTTGATATGATTAGAAAATGGAATCCGCGCTCAGTGGTAAATTTTGTGTACTAGATTAAGACTTTAATACTAGACCCCGCAAAGATTATCTTGCTTGCGGTTTCTGCTACGCCAGAATGCGCGGCAGCTTATTTTAAAGAGTATATTAATTATATTATTAGCGGCGAACTAGAATGGAAATATGTAGCGAAGCATACTGAATTTATTCACGATGTTGTAGGAGCAATACGGGCCGGCCTGTTTAAACCAGATGGCCGCAAATATTGGTGTTATACAAAATTTATTAGTGATGCTTTATAGATAGAAACTGAGGTAAAAAAGTGGGGTTTAACTCCTATTACACTTTGGTCTGAGACTAATCCTAATTATAAAGAACAATATACCTCTGATAAGCACGACGCAGAACATAGTATAAAAATTAATGGTACTGTACCAGCTCAATATAATTTTGTTATTACAACAGGAGTTCTTGGCCGGGGCGTTAATGTATATGATGAAACATATCAAGATTGGATATGTAATTCTACAGAGTATGAAGATGTACATCAATATATGCGCGCGAGGTTTTCTCCAGAACGACAGTATCTATTAGAGGGCGCGAAAGGATTAGTAGAATTTATACAACACGGATTTCCTATTGAATATTATGAATGGCATACTATCGCGGAAGTTAAGCAACTACTTGCGGCGACCCCTATATTCACTGATGAAATTCAGCCTAAAAAAATTACCACCGCGGCCGCGCTAAAGCGTGCGTATCCGGACCGGGTGGAGACAAGAAAATTTGGTACAGCTCATATAACTCAATATAGAATAAAACCAGAAGGTGATACAAATGATTGAATGTGGTAGAATTAAATTATGCCGAGGCGGCACACAAGAAGAGAATGAACATTATATCATTCCCATATTTGAAGGTATGTGTTAGTTAAAAGAAGTTGTTTATGGGTTTACAGCTGATGAATGTGGATTGTATATGATTGCGCCGAAAGAAGTGCTCGAGAGACAGGTAGGCGGAGAATACATTATTGAAGATTATGATTTTGAAGATTATATTTCTAAAACAGATGATATTTTTTGGGTGGCAGATTATTTAAATGTTAAAGGGCCCAGTTTGAATCGTATGGTAAAATAATAAAAAGGGGGACAACCTTTCAGCTGTCCCCCTCTTTTTAGTCTTGTCCCAAGTAACGATTATATATGTATACTTGCCGGTGTTTGTGTAGTCCACTTGTTCTGCGTCCCGCGGTCAACTAAAAGCCGGCAAGTATCCCATATATAATCTTGGGCCGGGACGCAGAAATTTGCTGCGGGTGTAGGTGAAAATGTGATGGAAGAAATATCCACCCGCAGCAGGATACGGGAGGTACCCTAAAGGAAGATTCCTAAGCTCTAGCAGCTGGTGTAGGGCTCTTTTCCTCTCCCTCTGATAATATTATAGCAGAAATTCCACTCAAAGTCAAGTGTTTGACCATTACAATTTTAAAATTTGTAGTAAAAAATTTTCGCCGCCCAGCTTAATAGCCACACCCCAGCTGGCCTGCGCCTTTCAGTACCTACGGGCCGGCTCCCAGCTTATATACGCTCCAGCTGGCCAGTCGCCAGCTCCCAGCTGGCCAGCCACACATAAATGGTATCCCAGCTTCCAGCTCAAGGCGTCCCAGCTGGCCGGCGCGTTTGTCCCAGCTTATAGCGCCCAGCTTATCCAGCTCGCAGCTTATGGGATAAGGTGCGGGCCAGTTTATAATATAATGCGTTAATGAAATTCCTCCCTAATGCTTGCGTGAAAGGCGTACACGATTTAACACATTTGTAACATAATTGTAACAAAAATTTAACAATTTTAACCCCTTGACAATTGACATAAGGCGTGGTAGAATTATAATGGGGGAGTAGTAGTATAAGGGGCGGGCCGGCATAAGCCGGTATATTATTGGCCGGCCAGAAAGTAGACCGAAGTCTACTTATACAGGAGAGAAAGGAAGTAAAGGTTGAGGACAACGCTTGAGAAGTGCATCAGTACATCATTGATATGCCTGTGCTGTGACATATCTTTACATACTCCGAAAAGGGCAATCGCAAGTCCGAACCACGATACTTGGAGTCCGAAAAGCATAATGAGGATTACATTGAGGATGGTAATGCCGCACCGCAAGTCATTCCATTCAAAGCGGTACGGGGTTTCAATACTGAAAAATTTTTTTACCTCTTTCATTCTTTTAATACTCCTGCCATAACAAGTTCATAGGTAGCTTGACGAGAAAAGGTACGATGGCAACCGATACATTGCCAATGTTCTTCGGCTCGAATGTGTTCGCCATCGCGATTGTCATACCATTCCTCGTAGATTTCAAGTGATTCACCGCAATAAGGACAAGTCATATTAAATTCCCTCCATTCTCATCTGTATGCCACCGATACGCTCACGGAGAGCCTTGGCACACTGCTCAATAGCGGGAGCGGTATCACAAAATTCTTCTGTATCCCAATCGCAAGTCCAATTAGCTTCTACCGCATCATAGATTGCGGTGTCGGGGTCTTTATGGGGAATCTGCTCCATAATAAAACGGAAATCTTCTTCGGCTTGGTCGAGGTCAAAAGTAGTGCTGAATGTGTTTGTCCAAGTGATAATCATTACGATAAGCTCCTTTCCTCTTTCTGTAATTATTATAACAGATAAAATGTTAAAAGTCAACTACATAATTGTTAAAAAAGTATTAAATTCGCGGCCGGCCCGCCCAAGACGTGAGGTAGATTATTTCTCTACCTCTTCGCCGTGGGTACAATCCTGTACCTCATCATAGACCCACCAGTCATTGGCGTTGAAGATTTCGCCAGTGTACCGATTGATGTAACGGAAGCCGTGTTCCCGCGACTCGATTACCGCGTTGTTCAGGCGGATTTTACAATCTTTCGCTTCGCTTTTACGCTTGCGGATATCCCGCAATCCCTTAACGAGGATATCAACCTCTTCATAAGTCATATTGTCCGTGTCGAGAATCACATTACCGATACGCATTACCGTATCACCTTCCTTTCTACACCTTCGATACCACGCTTATCACAGAAGCGAATGAAGTCACCACGGGAGGTTTCCACAAGATTATTGTCTGTGACATCCCATCCCAGAGCATCGTACCAATCCTTGTTACACCAAGCAAGAGCATCGAGGATAAGCTGAGCAGTTTCTTCGTTGATATACATTCCGCATATCTCCTTTCTTTATCTTACATACTTATTATATAGGAAAATGTGTTAAATGTCAAGCAAAAGTTTTTGAACTTTTCGTAACATTTGCGGGCCGGCGCGAGTTAGTTTAATCTAACTCGCTATAGACTTCATCATACGCCTTGACCAACTTCTCTATGGTGAATACCTGTAACTGTTTCTTTCGCTTGATGAAGATGAGTCCATCTTCGACCTTCATTACCTTACCCTTATTACCGCGAACAGCAAGCATATAAAAGGCTTTAGCGATGTCATTAATTTTCATTCCCAATCCCTCCCTTTGTACTTCGGCTTCTTAAACCGCTTGTCTGGAATCACTTTGGTTACGGGATTCACATTACCCCAAGACTTGCGTTCGCTCTGAAAGATTTCCGTGTAGGTCTTTATTTTCTGTTTCTTCATACTTCGTACCTTCCTTTCACTTATTATTATACTCAAAATTTTATAAAAGTCAAGTAGAAAATTATTACATTTTTATTACAAATGCGGGCCGGCCTATTAGTGGTAACTAACTGAGTGAAATAAAAAGGCGCCCACTTCCTTAACAGGCGGGGCGCTTGCCTGGGTCATTCTGGCGCTGGGATTACACGCTTCCTGACCATCCCGTTAGGAGTTCACCTCCAGAGGGTCCATCCCAGTAAAAGAGAACCTTGCTACACGGTGTGTAACAACACCTACCTACCCGCCCGTACCTCGCAAGGGTTTTTGGGCACTCGTCAGCACCACTTTTCACAAGGAGACCCACTTTCTTGTTCGCTCGTTTCCGTTCTACCATTGACGCCTTGGTATCCGTCTACCACTACTTAAGGGGAAGTCATTCCCTTGGAACAATTATATTATAGTATAAATTTTATAGAAAGTCAAGTATTAATTTTAAAGTATACTGTATACAATTTGCGCCGGCCCGCTTTAGCGTGCTAAAGTGTGAAGATAAAAAAGTGGCACCCGTAAAGAGCAATGGGTGCCGTGAGAAAGGAAGGAAAGAGAGAGAAATAAGGAAATGTCGGTCATGGTGCCTTGGAATGGAGTCGAACCATTGACACAAGGATTTTCAGTCCTATGCTCTACCAACTGAGCTATCAAGGCGTAAGTGGGCAGTTTCTCTTTTTTGTTAACGCAGAACTGGGCTACTGCCAAAGGGTTTCTGCGGCACGCTTGTTCACATCGCGGGTCTGCGTGCTTGCGCCGACCAAATACACGGCGCACCCCAAGGGGTGGTCAGTGATTACCACTGACGCCGATAGCCATTCGGCTTGCCTTCCACCTTGACAATCTTATCCTGCCAGAGGTGGGTCAGGGCATACTGAACCTTGCCCTGCGTGAAGCCTTCGGGCAGTTCGTCCTTAATGGCTTCATACAGTTCCTTCGCGGTCACAGGGGCATCGCCCAGATTGCCAACGATGGCATCGTAGGCATCCTCGTAACCCTTGGCGGTCTTGGCTTTCGCTTCCGCACCCTTGTTGATTTCCTTATCCAGTTCAGCAAGGATGTCCTCATCGGCGAAACCGAAGTTGGTCAGAGCGGTCTTGATGGCTTCAAAAGTGGCTTTCTTCATAGTGGTAATCCTTTCTGGTTTGGGAGGTGTCCTTCCTCTTTCTTACATATTTAGTATATCACGGATTTTGGTGTTTGTCAAGTCTTTTTTTCGACTTTTTCAAACTTTTTTCTTTGGGAAGGTGGCGCTATGCGCACTTGCGCCCAAGAGGTTGCCCTCGGCACTCCTCTTGTTCCTCTCTCCCTCGGAACAATTATATTATAGCAGAATTTCTATCCGAAGTCAAGCATTAATTTTCAAGAATACTGTACACAAAGTTGTCCGTACAAATGGCGGGCCGGTTCTAGGATTATAATGTGCCGGCCCGCTTCAACGCGCTAAAGTGTTAAAGTAAAATGAAATAAGGGAACCCTCTCCCGTAGGAGAGGGTTTACGCTCACCGCAGGGAGTAGGTGTTAACCTTCCCTTCGGTCTTGGCGACCACATCTGCCCATTCGTGGGTCAGACCCCACACGACCTTGCCCCGAGCGAAGCCCGTGGCATCCGCAATTTCCTGCGCGGTCACAGGGGCATTGGCGGTGCGCAGGGAGTCCATAACCGCTTCGCGCATTTCGGCATACAGGGCACGATTGGCATCGGCTTTCGCCTGACCCTTGCCGAGTTCCGCAACAATTTCGTCACGGATATCCTTGACTTCCTGCGGAGCGTCAATGGAGTCGATGAAGGAAACGAGAGACTGGAGAGAAACCTTACGCATAGCGTGTACCCTTTCTGGTTTGTGGAGTTTTCCTTCTCCTCTTTTCATATACATTATAGCACATTTTGTGCTTAATGTCAAGGGGTTTTCCAAGGGATTTCCGAAACTTTTCTGCTCCAACCTTTACTCGGTTTCGGTCAAGAGGTAGGAGTTTCTTCCTCATTGGAGTGAGTTTCCGTTTGCTCTCCGCTCTCCCTTGGAACAATTATAGTATATCAGAAATTTTACTCGAAGTCAAGTACTAAAATTGAAGAATACTGTATACAATCGGCGGGCCGGCAAGATATAAATAACGCCGGCCAGTTGTACGGACAACTTGGAATAAAAAGAAAAGGGGTGAGATTACTCACCCTTTTCTTCGGCTTCTTTCTGCGCCTTTTCGGCTTCGCGCTTCGCCTTATCCTTGGCGATTTTCTCGGCTTTCTTCTTCGCCTTCTCTGCCTTGTCTGCCTGTTTGGCGTTGTAGGCTTCGCACTCGGAAACCATCAGTTCTTCGGCGGTCATATCCTCACGGATTTCCGCAACGATAGCGCCCACACGCACATACCGAATTTCACCGTTAAGGTCAGTCAGCAGACAACCCCACTGGCGGTCGTTGATTTTGTGGAAGTCGATGGTGGATTCATCGGACATAAGGTCAGCAAACACACGCTCACGGAGGTCCTTGTCAACAATAGCCTTGGTTACCTTTGCCATAGTACATCATCCTTTCTCTTTTGGCTCACCTATATTCTACCACATCGGAGGGAGATTGTCAAGGGGGAAATTTTTCCCTCATCTCATCCTCTATATATATTATATCATATTTATATAAAAAAGTCAAGCAAAAAATTTTTAAAATACTGTATACAAAGTTGTATGTACAAATGCGCTGGCCGGCCCGAAAACCCTGAAACCCTTGTGGTGTAAGGGTTTCAGGGCGGTAGGTTACGGGGAAATGGTTACTTATCCCCTTCGTCTAACTCCGCAAGTTTTTCCATTTTCTTATGCTGTTTCACGCACTCCGCAAAGATTTGCGCTTCAATGGTTACATCAGCAAGCCCAGTATGTTCCTCCTCGAAGGTTACATCATCGGTCAGATACCGCCAAATGATTTCCGCAGTTTTACGCACTTGAGGGGTCGCGTGGTTGGTCAAGTAACCATTTTCTTCGCAAAATTCCCTGTACCGTTTCTGCTTACAAATGGTATCATTCGCCATTTTCATAGTGTCCCAAATCGGCATCTCATAAGGGAAAAACCACCGCCTTTTGCTCTTGGTCTGATACCGCAGGGTCGCATTGAGAACTTTGATGTCAAATCTGGCATTGTGGGCAATACACGCCTTTATGTTATACTGGTTACATACTTCGCGAATCAGTTTGTAAATCTGCCAAGTATTCAATATCTGGCGCTTACCCATCCGCATATCCTCAAGATATTGGGGAATCTTTTCCGCAAAATAGGCTTCTTCCATCGCCGTGGGCATACCAAAAAATACATCCTCATTGACGATAGAGTATTCATCGTACACAAAGCCTTCATTGTCAACTACTTGGAAACCAAGGTCATAAACCTGACCATTTTCTACATCCAGTTGACCATCAATCTTGGGGCAGTTACATACCTCCGTGTCGAATACCAAGTACAAGTCTTTCAAGTAACTATTTCCTTTCTGGTTTACAGTGTTTTCCTTCACTTTTCAACTATGATTATACACGCATTGGCAGCAAATGTCAACCCTTAAATTGTTACAAAAGTGTTAAATTTGCGGGCCGGCTAACTATAATGTGCCGGCCCGCCCTTGTATACAGTATCCAAATAGTGTACAAAAAAACTCCCTTCCCTTTGGGAAGGGAGCGAAGGAAGGTGACTACGCCGAAGGCATTACGCCTTGGTGTAGAATTTCTTGCCCTTCTCATCCTTGCGGACAGAGAGGACGCCCTTTTCCACCATCCGCATAGCGGCAGAACCTACCGCCATAACCGTGGTGTTCTCGGGGATAACACCTGCGAGAGCGTTCATCACATCGGTCGCAGTGAAATCGGTGAAGGAGGGCATACCTTCGACAGCGGCATCCAGAGCATCACGCCGTGCCTGGGCTTCAACATTCACGCCCTTGACCTTCACGGGCTTCGCCGCCTTCTCGGCTTCCTTCCGAGCAACCTCGGCGGTATACGCCTTGTACTCGGCTTTGGCGGCTTCAAAATTAAAGGCTTTGTGGTTCTTGGTGTCCTTCGCCAGAGCAACACCGAAGTTGACCTTCACGATACCATCCTCAGTAGGGATAGCGATGAAGTTGGTCTTGTTGGTGCGGCACATAGCGGCATCAGAGGACAGGGACAGGATAGAGGTGACGACATCGTTCATCTTCATAGGGACTCCTTTCATTCACGGCATTGAGAGTCGCAGTGCCGCTCTGCGAAAATTTTATTTCGTTCCTCTTGGAACATCTTTATTATAGCAGAATTTCTGCTACTTGTCAAGTGTTTGTCAGAACTTTTTTCTGACTTTTTTTCACTCGACTTCCGTTCCCCTTGGAACAATTATATTATAGTATAAATTCAGATAAAAGTCAAGTATTTGTCTGTTACATTTTTGTTACATTTTTGTTACAATTTTGCGGGGCCGGCCCGCGCAGATTGTATACAGTATTTCTAAAAATAGGGGTTGACTTTTAGGAAATGGTATGGTATAATCTTAGAGGAAAGAGGAAAGGGGGATTCAAAATGAAATCCAGTTACATCGTTAGGGCAAGGCACTTCGCGGAAATGATTTACCCTTTTATTGTGAACTGTAAGACTCCCAATGAGTACGAGCAGGCGGTTGAGAATTTTAACATCCTGTACAAGCGCAATGTGAGGGTTGCTCACGGTCAGACTCGTATTGTGCTGATTACTTCGGATTATGTGCTGAAGGTTGATTACGGCGCGATGGGCAAGATGTGGGGCGATTCTGCCTGTGAACTCAAAGCCTATAATAAGGCGTTCAATGATGGCTTTGCCTACCTCTTCGCTCGGATTAACTCCGTTATGGTGAATGAGAAAGTCTATTACATTATGCCGCGTATTAAGGACATTGGCTTCGAGCATAATGGCTATGATGATGCTTATGAAGTAGTGACTGACGAGGAAAGTGACTACCTGTTTGAAAATTTCCGTGATCTTCACTATGAAAATTATGGGTGGAAGGATTCCCATCCTGTGATTGTAGACTACGCTTGCGCGAGTGAATAAGGAGTTAGCTACGGCTAACTCTGGCCGGCGCGGAGTTAGCTTGCGCTAACTCTCTTATTTCTTGCCTGCCAGGGCTTTCAGCACCCTGATAATCATCTCGGGTTCGTAGGCATCGCCGTTCCAGTTTAGCCTGTTCTTTTCCTCATCATCGAACAGGATGTCATCTTCGGACTTCTTGAACCACTCTTTCGGCATCCCGTTGGGCACGATTTTGATTTCGTCCCAGCTCACACTCGGCAGGTGCTTTTCCAGCCACCAGACCTTAGCAGCTCCAACAGCTTTGTCATACTCAGCTGTGGGGCACTTGCTGAGCCAGCTGATGATACCCAGCTGGTAGCCCATAACCTTCAGCTGATTCAGCAGACGAGCCAGCTGGCTCATATTCAGCATCACTTTAGCTTCCGCATAGGGCGAAGGGTCATAGGCGTGGAGTTTATCAAGCCAGTTGTCGACCGCATACAGGTTCGCAATTGTTCCATCCATATCAAACCAAATCGTTCTCATTAGTGCCAACTCCTTTCCTCTTTCCATAAGTATTATATCATAGGGGTATGTTAAAAGTCAAGCACAAAATTGTTACAGAAGTATTAAATCTGCGGGCCGGCAAAATGAAATTGCGCCGGCCAGAAGTTGTACGGACAACTTGTGTAAATAAAAATAGGCGATTACTCGCCTATGATTGCCGTGGAGATGGGTATCCATTCAAGTTTGCGGACGATTTCAACCTCTTTGGGGCTGAAGGTACCGCCACAACAACCACATATAACGCTTTCTAATTCGCCAAAGCCATTGTATAGGGCAATTCCACCAAGGGTTCCACGCTGGGATTCAATGGTATCGGTTTTAGCACGAAACTTTACCTGTTTAGTATCCAAGTTTACTCCTCCTTTTTCTTGCCCTTTTCGGCGGCTTTCATTGCCTTTTTTACCGCCTTTTCCTGCGCCTTGCTTGCGAGTTCATTCTGATAGGCTTCGCGCGCGTAGTAGCCATCGTAGGGGATGTAACCACCTTCACCATCCCGAGTACCCCGAGGTACGGAAACCTTGATGAGGATGAATTTTTCGTTACCTTCATCATCCACAACGGGAACGGCGATTTCACTGGCGCTTACAACCAGACCTTCAGTTTCCAGAGAGTTGGAGACCATCTCGATAATCTGGTTCATCATATCAGTCCGCAGTTTGTTTTCGAGTTGAGCCTTGCTTGCCATACGCTACACTTCCTTTCTGTTTCTGTAGTAAGTATACCAAAAATTTGACTTTTTGTCAAGTAATTTTTTGAAAGAATACTGTATACAATTTTGTATGTACAAATTTCGTGGCCGGCCCGCCGAGATTATATAATCTCTGCGGCACGAAGTCTTTCAAGGCAGGAGGGGATTTTGGATTTTATATCAGCAATATCTACCTTACATTTAAATCTATCTTTAGAAATGAAATTGTCTTGCCCATATTTACGAATGAAATAACTCCTTACTTTATCTTCTAATGAAGAAGCGGTGATTTCTCCAGTATCCACACACAGAAGTATATCCGCAGAATAAGCATTGCCATAATAATCGAGGTGCTGTTGTAGTCTGCGTTTTGGATTCTGCGCTGAACCAACCTTATCAAATAAATGAGAACCATCTCTCTTATAGAATCGCATAATATAGAAATATTCGTGTGAACGGTCGGTAACGATTTGATGCGCTTCAATAATAATACGCCGAATAAAACTTTTCGTATAGTGATAAGCATCTTTTACATAAATCCAGAGGTCGCGAAGAATAGGAAACCTTTCATAAAGGGCGCACATATGCCCAAAACAAGTTTTCCGTTTGGCAGTGGTTGTTACTTGCTGGAGAAGATTATATTGTTCATCCATAGCATTGATAATCTGTGTGTTAGTATTGAGTGAATTAATGTCAAAGCGTTTCATAAGGTGACTCCTTTCCTTCTTTCACTCATAGTATAACACAAATATATTTAAATGTCAACCCCTAATTTTGGCCGGCCCGCTTTAGCGCATTAAAGCGCTAAAGCAAGGCGCAATAAAAAACCCACCCCGATGGGGTGGGTTCGGAAGGTTTACGCCTTGGAGTAGGCGTTGACCTTGCCCTTGGTCACCTTGACCTCGGACTCCCAGTAGTGACCGAGAGCGTACTGAACCTTGTTCCGAGTGAAGCCCTCGGGCAGTTCAGCCTTGACTTCCTCGTACAGTTCGGCGAGGGTCACAGGGGTATCGGACAGGGCACCGAGGACGATGTCCTTCGCCTGCTCATACAGGGTCCGATTGGCTTCAGCCTTCTCAGCTCCCTTGTTCAGCTCGGCGTTCAGCTCAGCCCGAACTTCCTCGGCTTCGGGGGTGTCGATGGTGGCGATGAGGGACAGGATGGTGTACAGGGTGACTTTCTTCATAATGGTAGCCTTTCTGGTTTGTGAGGTTTTCCTTCCTCTCTTTTCATATTCATTCTACCACATTTCGTGGGGAATGTCAAGTGTTTTTTTTCGGAAGTTTCGGAAGCACCGTGGCGTTCGGCTGTAAGGGTTCCCAATCCGCTTCCGAAGTTCCTATCAGTGGGTGGGATTCTCTCTCCCTCTGACACTATTAATTATACTCGGATTTTGGAAAAAGTCAAGTACTTTTTTCAAGAATACTGTATACATTGTTGTACGTACAACTCGCGGGCCGGCCCGCTGACCTTAGACCGCTTGATCTAAGGTCGTTTCGGTAACCATGAGGGTGAATCCGTCAAAGTAATACCGATGTTCTGGGTGTTCGTGATCCCAGTCCAACATCAGGGGTTCTTTTTCGGTAAACTCGCGGATAGCATCCTCGCCCGCGCTGATTGCTTTAGCAGAGGAGGAATACACCCCTACCAAAGTTGTTTCCATTTCCTTAATCTGGTGCAGTGTGGCAACATACAGGGTCATATTATCCCTCCTCAGCAATCGTCAGAATAGCAACCCATATACGGGTCGAAACCCATTTCGAGGCTGTCCCAATCCTCATAGTAGTCATCCTCGGGGTAGTTATCGGGATCGGGCATAGACTGATCATACTCGTCCCAGTAGTTATCTTCGTAATCGTAATTATCCATCTTTAAATCCTCCCTTTCGTTCTTACAGGATTATTATATCACAGTTTCATCAGCTTGTCAAGCTTTTTTCTCGCCTGACGCCGAAATTTTTTCTTCAGCTTGCGGTTGGCAGGGGAGTCTTGGTTAATCCAGCGACGGCAGCTCGCATTGAGGTCCCACGCAGCCAGCTCGTCACAGCGTTTGTACCCAGTTCGCATTGCCATTATGCCACCTCCCAGCTGAAGCGGTTGAGGGCACGGCGGTCGCGCCGATCCATCCGCTTGCGGAGTCCGCGGTGGTTGGTGTGGCGGTTGTGGTGGGGGTAGTTCGTGGTGTGGGGGTAGCTTGCGGATTTCTTGTAAGTGCGAGTCATCGTTTTCATTCCTCCCTTTTGACAATGATATTATAGCAAATAATTGTTACGAAATCAAGTATAAAATTATTACAATTTTATTAAATCGGGGCCGGCCCGTTTTGGGAGCGGGTCACTGCGGACCCGCTCCTTTGAACTCATCGGGGTGGCATTTAATATACTCGCCTACATTGTAGTAGTATTCGGTAGGCGGCATAATGCCCCAGTTCCACCATTCGTGCGCCAATCGCCGCACATCATAGCGGTCATCCTCTTCCTTCATACGCTGAAGAACATCCGCGTTTTCAGTCATCAGTTTTTCCAGTTCAGTCAATGTCAATTACCTCCCCTGTATAAATGTTCATTTCCTTGTTGTCAACATACAGAGCCTTTGCCAGCTGGTAGGTGAACCCCAGCTCCCGCATAAACCAGCCTATATGTTTACGGGTGGTCATACTGTACAGCCCGTTGATACGGAGCCAGCCTTCGCAATCTATTTCAGCGACAGCTGTCTTGTAACTCACAAGAATCTGAGCACCATCAAGGGATTCAGTGATATAAGCCTGAGCGTGGGGATGATCCTTGAACTTTCTCATCATTTTCGTTTCCTTCCTTTCCTTGTCCCTTTCGACATTATTATAATACCATAGATTTGTTACAAAATCAAGTATAATTTTGTTACAATTCTGTTAAGTTTTTGGCTGGCCGGCCCGCGGCGGGATGAATAATTATTCATCCCTATACATCCGCATATGCGGGTCGGTCGCGAAGCGGTATGCGTCGTAGTTGTCGAAGTAGTCTTCCTCAAAAGAGGAGTCAATCGCAGTATCACCGTCAAAGGGATCGGGGATCCTGTCACCGTAAGACAGTTCGTCAATGTCCAACTCCATTTCGCCCTCAAACCAGTCATCAAAGTAACCCATACTGTTTACCACCTTTCCTCTTTCTGTATATATAGTATCAAATGGGATGCTACTTTTTTTCATCATCCTCAAGCGGCTACCCGCTTGAGGATTTTTTCGTTCGTGAGTTCTGCGTCATCAAACTTGACTTGGATCTGCCTGCCATTCAGTTCGATATCTCCCGCAACATTGAAGGGGATGGAATCTTTTACCCATTCGGTGGCGGTGAGGGTTTCGGTGATAATCCGCTCGAACCGTTCGCCTTTGTTGTACTTGTCTGCGGTCAGCAGAAGGTTTTCCGCTCCGAGGAGAACCGCCTGTCCGTTAGCAACCATCGCCTTGCGGAAGTCCGCTCCAAGCCGAACCCTGACCTTTGCCATCCCGCCACGCTTGGAAGAAGCACGGTCGAACTTAAGGATTTCGGCGGGGAGGTGACCATCGAACTGTACATAGTACAGAAGGTGGTTGAGGATGAATCCCACAATGTAACCATCGGCGGCGGTCAGAGTGTTGTAGAGGGCAACCATTTCATTCAGAGTCATCGTTCGTTCCTTCCTTTCCCTTTCTGTGCCTTAATTATACGCCCTCCGGCGTGGTTTGTCAATTACGAATTTCTGAACAATTTGTAACAGTTTCGTAACAATCGCGGGCCGGCCCGTGGTTACCGCTCGTAGCAAGCGAGGGCAACCACGCACATCGTGATTCCAAGTAGCACTCCAAGCAATGCGTCTTTGACTTCAAAGAACATCAATCCCATACTAAAAGTGCCGACAAAACAGCCAGCAGCTGCTACACAATCACACAGCTTGTCCGCGGTCACAGCTCACACCTCCTTCACGGTGAGGACCAGCTTGCTCTCAGCTTTAGCCTGCGCTTCAGCGTCAGCCAGCTTGTACCATAGCCCGTAGTACCACAGCTCTCCGTCATACGGAGTGACGGTGATGTACAGCACGCCATTGTTTTTGGCGAGATAGGTGGCAATGGTATCGGGGAGATTGTTGACGGTGGCGGTGATGGTCATTTGCGATTACCTTCCTTTCCTCTCTCTGTACCTATATTATAAGGGATAAATGTTACAAAATCAAGTATAATTTTGTTAACATTTTATGAACTATTTGTAACATTTTTGTAACATTTCCGGGCCGGCCATCGGTGGTACTGGCTGGCCGGCGGGTGATATCTCCCTGGTCCTGGGCCAGGACTAGCTGGCCAGTGAGGCCAGCCGGCCCGGAGACGGGCGCCGTTAGGCGTCCATCTCATCGGCGTAGACCACCACGCCGTCGATGTCGTTGGCGACCGTGTGGGCGGTCTCCTCAGAGTCCCAGGAACCCCAGTACCAGAAGTCGCCATCACAGGTACGGGCGACGATGTAGGGGCGGTAGGTGGAGGGCAGGTTCTGGATGGTCATTTCTCAACACTTCCTTTCTCTTTCTACACACATTATAGCAGGGGCGATGCTGCTTTTTTTCAGCATTCCTCAGCAGGCGATCCTGCTGAGGATTTTTTCGTTGGTCAGCTCAGCGCCATCGAGCTTGACCTGAATTTCCACACCGTTCACGGTGATATCGCCCTTGACCCAGAAGGGGACAGAGTCCTTAACCCACTTCTCAGCTGTCCACAGCTCTGTCAGCACGCGCTCAAAGTTTTCGCCTTTGTTATGGGCGGTGTCGGCGGTCAGCAGGTCAGCAGGTCCGAGCTTTTCAGCCACGGCGCTCAGCTCAGCACGGTCCGTAGCGGTCAGCTTAATCCGGATTTTCGCAAACCCGCCACGCTTAGAGGACGCGCGGTCGAGCTTGAAGTAGCGGCTCAGCTCCGCAAAGCTCAGCGTGACAACATACAGCGTGCCGTTGAACACAAAGCCCAGGGCGTACTTGTGGGCGGCGGAGCGGTTGAAGTAGGCGACCTTCATCTCAGTCATAGTCATCTTGGAAAACCCCCTTTCGATGATTTGATTATACGCTTGTTCAAGCCGGAAGTCAATTACAGAATTCTAAACTAATTGTTAAAGAAGTATGACTTTTCTGTAACACTTTGGTAACATTTGCGAGCCGGCTAATTTACCTTTGATCAAATATAATTTGATCCCAGCAGCTGGCAGCCGATATACTTTTATCAAATTATATTTGATCAAAGGTATATTTACCTACTGGATTGATAGGTTTAATACTTTAGCGCGCTAAAGTGTCTCAGCAGCTGACATACCTCGGCAGCTGAGGTACCTCGGCAGGCGAGGTACCTCGTCTATTCGCCTATCAAGTTAGTAGGTTTAGCGCTTTAGCGTGCTAAAGTCCAACCTACCTATTAGGTAGGTGGGTTTAACGCTTTAGCGTACTAAAGTACGCCAGGCCGGCGGAAGTTGTGCGTACAAGTTAGTTGTGACTAACTCCGGGCCAGGCCTGGCCAAGTTAGTTATGACTAACTGGCCCGCGGGCCGGCCAGTTTGACTTTGACTGACTTTGACCTTCGGGCCGGTGGCCGGCTCGTAATTAATTCGGTACCGAACGAAATTTCGCGCTACAGGCCGATTTTCATGCGACAACTGGCCGGCCGGTCGATGGAGAAAATGAATCCGGGCCTGTAGCGAGGATTTTAGTTAGGTACCGAACTATTCGTCGAAATTTGCCATTCTAAGGCGCTGAAAAAGTGACAATCGTATGGCCGGTCGATGGGAGTATCCTTCAGGCGCTTAGAATCGAAAATAGCGTTTGACTTTCTTTGACCTTTAGCCGGCGGCCGCGGCATGTGCTATTTGGTAGGAAACTTTCCCATATAATCAATTGTATTCCGGTGTGGTTCGTGTATAATATAATCAGAAAGGGGGAGATCAGGATGACAAGGATCTGGTTCGATATGGACGGCACAATCGCCGACTTCTACGGGGTCGATGGTTGGCTCGAATCCATCAAGGCGAATGATACCCGCCCGTATGAAATCGCTAAAGGGCTCGGGAATCTCGCAAACATCGCCCGCCTTCTGAACAAGGTTCAGAAGAAGGGTTACGAAATCGGGGTTATCTCTTGGACCGCCCGCAACGGTTCAGAAGAGTATGACAAGGCGGTGGAGACCGCTAAGCGGGCATGGCTCGCCAAACACCTTCCTTCCGTGAAGTGGGATAGCATCATGGTGGTTGAGTATGGCACGAACAAAAAGACCGCCACGGCGGGCAACATCCTGTTCGATGATGAAGAGCCGAACCGCAAGGCTTGGGGCAAGGGCGCTTACACTCCCGCCGAAATCGTGGAAGTCCTCAAGACCCTGACCAAATAAGACAATGGAAAATCTGGTAAACCAGATTGGACAATGGACAATCTGGTATACCATTTTTTACATCCTTAGAGTTAGACGAGACTAACTCGGCCGGCCCGTGGCCAGAATAAAAATTGCCATTGTAGGCCCGTTTTGAGAATCAAATGGCCGGCCGTACGGTCGTTATGGCCAGTTCGGGCCTAGAATGGCAAATTTGAGGCCTGTTTATTGGCCGGCCCGCAGGCCCGCAATGTAAAAAATGGGAACATTTGTTCCCATTTTGACCATGCCCGCAGTTTCCGGGTCTCTCTCCCTTCCCCTGCGGGGGTGTGGTACGCTCGCCAGAGCCTGACCCTGGTTTAGTACCGCCCATGCCTCGGTGGGCGCGCCCAGTCGCCTCAATTTGTGCGATTGCGAGCCACCGCGACCTGCTCGCTCTCGCTCACCCGTCCCTTTGGAATCATCCCCTTTCGATGGTCTTATTATAGCACCTTGCGGTGGATTTGTCAAGCGTTCATCCAAACTTTTTTTCAAAGTCTGGGCGCTTTGCTTCTCGGGTATAAGCGGTTCGCAAGGCTTGTACTTCGCCACTCGGCGTCCCCTTGCTCGGCTACGAACCGCGACCCTCGGGAGAGCTGGGGTCCGCTTCTCTCCCTCTCGCAGGATTATAATACCACAAACCGGTATGGATGTCAACACTTTTTTTGAAAAAAGTTTTTTTTAATTTTTTTCAAAAAGGGGTTGACAACCGGCGCGCACTGTGCTATACTTTAACCATCGAAGGGAGGGGATTCCGATGGTGACCGAAGCCCACGGTCTGCGGGCAGGCGCGAAGCGGACCACATGGGCGGGAGGACCAAGTGCCCAAGCC
>Ga0265299_10002583_pt1 | contig 18396 bp, 16 predicted proteins | sample AusTroGonzalo_MG_4_FD_193485 | JGI IMG/M metagenome (GOLD analysis project Ga0265299, IMG submission 193485) | Bovine rumen microbial communities from tropical cattle in Woodstock, Queensland, Australia - Gonzalo_02 | ecosystem: Host-associated > Mammals > Digestive system > Stomach > Rumen ... | reverse complement strand
TTATCGAATTCATCCGCAAAGACCGCGGCCAGAAATAAAGAAACGATTTTATAGGCACGGATTAACACGGCTCTTTTTTATAAAGAAACACGGCTTTAGTTGCAATACCAAAGCCGTGTTTTTAATTTATTAAAGCCGTGTAATCCGTGCCAAAACCTTATTCGCTAAGAATCTTTACGAGTTCTTTCATTCCTTCGCTGGCACCTTTCTGTATCTGTGTTACGCGACCACCGGCGTTGATGGGATTGGGGTCGATAAGGTAAACGGGCACATCGGGACGGGCATAGTGCAGCAAACCTGCGGCAGGATAAACCACCAGTGAGGTGCCGATGATAATCAGAATGTCGGCCTCCTGTACCTCTTCGGCTGCTATCGTGATGTTAGGCACCGCTTCGCCAAAGAATACGATAAACGGACGCAGTAACGAGCCGTCGCCAGCCTTGGTGCCTGGTTCTATCTCGCAGTTGTCGGGTGTAAGCTGAATCTGGTAGCGTGGGTCGTCCACATCGCGACTCGAACAAACCTTCATCAGTTCGCCATGCAGGTGAATCACCTTACTTGAGCCTGCCATCTCGTGCAGGTTGTCAACATTCTGCGTTACAACCGTTACGTCATAGTTTTTCTCAAGTTCGGCCACCAACTTATGTCCCTCGTTTGGCTGCACGTTCCAACACTTCTTACGCAGCATATTGTAGAAGTTTGTTACGAGCGTAGGATCGGCCAGCCAACCCTCGTGGGTGGCTACCTTCTGTACGGGATAATTCTCCCACAAACCATCGGCATCGCGGAAAGTCTTCAGTCCACTTTCTACCGACATACCTGCACCAGTTAAGACAACAATCTTTTTCATAAGAATGATTTTTAAGTTTGATGTTGCAAAAATACAACTTTTCTGATATAAAAAAGAAATTTTAGCAATTATAATGCATCGGAATAAGAAAAAAAGTGTAACTTTGCAGCCGTTTTTTAGACGTTACACATTATTAATAAATAGAGAATGGATAAATTAAGTTATGCTTTAGGTCTGGGCATCGGTCAGCAGTTGGCTCAGATGGGTGCTGACAACATCAGTGCCGAGGACTTTGCACAGGCTATCAACGACGTGTTGAAAGGCAACGAGCTGAAGGTTTCACACCGTGAGGCTCAGACAATCGTACAGGACTATTTCCAGAAGCAGGAGCAGAAGCTCCAGGCTGAGCGTGCCGAGAAGGGAAAGGCACATAAGGAGGCAGGCGAGAAGTTCCTCGCCGAGAATGGCAAGAAGGCTGAGGTGGTAACACTTCCCAGCGGACTGCAGTATCAGGTACTGAAAGAGGGTAACGGTAAGAAGCCATCGGCTAAGGATACCGTTATGTGCCACTATGAGGGTACACTCATCGACGGTACTGTATTCGATAGCTCATACCAGCGTGGCGAGCCCGCTACATTCCCACTCCAGCAGGTTATCGCTGGTTGGACCGAGGGTCTACAGCTCATGCAGGAGGGTGCCAAGTATCGTTTCTTCATCCCTTACCGTCTGGCTTATGGCGAGGGTGGTGCAGGTGCTTCTATTCCTCCATTCGCAGCACTCATTTTCGATGTTGAGTTAATACAAGTAGTTTAAAATAATAACAGAAAGCAATGAAAAAATTATCAATCGTAGCCGTTATGGCTATTGCTGCTGCCGGTTTCACCGCATGTGGCAACTCTACCCCTAAAGCAAGTCTGAAGACAGACGTAGACACTATGAGCTACGCCATTGGTATGGCTCAGACTCAGGGTTTGAAGGAGTATCTCGTAGGAAGTCTGGATGTTGACACCGCTTACATGGCCGAGTTCATCAAGGGTCTGCAGGAGGGTGCTAACGCTGGCGACAACAAGAAGAAGGCCGCTTACTATGCTGGTATCCAGATCGGTCAACAGATTGCTAACCGTATGATCAAGGGTATCAACCACGAGGTATTCGGTGATGACTCTACAAAGACTATCTCTCTGAAGAACTTCATGGCTGGTTTCATCAGCGGTACTACAGGCAAGAAGGGTCTGATGACTGTTGATTCAGCTCAGATGGTTGCTCAGCGCATGATTCAGGAAATCAAGGCTAAGGAGATGTCAAAGACCTATGGTCCTAACAAGGAGGCTGGTGAGAAGTTCCTCGCTGCCAACGCTAAGAAGGCTGGTGTAAAAACTCTGCCTAGCGGTGTTCAGTACAAGGTTATCAAGGAGGGTACAGGTGCTATCCCCGCTGATACTTCACTCGTTAAGGTACACTACGAGGGTCGTTTGATTAACGATACTATCTTCGATAGCTCATACAAGCGTGGCGAGCCCACAACATTCCGTGCCAACCAGGTTATCAAGGGTTGGACAGAGGCTCTCACTCACATGCCTGCTGGTTCAGTTTGGGAGGTTTACATTCCTCAGGAGCTGGCTTACGGCGAGCGTGCTCAGCGTAACATCGATCCTTTCTCAGCACTGATCTTCAAGATCGAGTTGCTCGAGGTAAATCCTAAGAAGTAACAATGAAGAAGTCATTGATATTTGCACTCGCCCTCGTGGCGGGTGCTTCTTTATCTACAGTAGATGCTGCCAAGAAAAAGAAGGTGGTAGTAAAGGAGGAGGCTCCTGTTGTTGAGGCTTTCAAACTCGCTACCAGTTCTGATTCTATCAGCTATACTGCAGGTATGAGTAGCACAATGGGTTTGGTTAACTTCCTGCTTCAGCAGAAGGTGGATACCGCTTACATGGCTGATTTTGTACGTGGATTTAACGAGACTGTTTCAAGAAATCTCGACAATCCCCAGGAGAAGGCTTATATGATGGGTATCACCATCGCTCAGCAGCTGGTTGACCGCATGATGCCTGGTGTGGCTAAAGAACTTGAGGGAACTCCCGACTCGTTGGTTTCGGGTGCTTTCTTCAAAGGTTTTACCGATGCCCTGCTGCAGGATACTACTTTCTTTAAGGTAGATGCTGCCGAGAACATCTTCAGAACCAAGATGGAGGCCAACAAGGCTGAGAAGGAAGAGCGACTCTATGGCGCAAACCGCGAGGCTGGCCGTCAGTTCCTGGCCGAGAATGCTAAGAAGGATGGTGTGATTACACTGCCCAGCGGACTCCAGTACAAGGTGCTTACCCAGGGAACAGGTGCTGTGCCTACCACCAGCGATAAGGTACAGGTACATTACGAGGGTCGTCTGATCGACGGCACCGTATTCGATGCCTCAAGAAATCATGGCGACGAGCCTGCTGAGTTCCGTCCAACTGATGTGATCAAGGGCTGGACCGAGGCACTTACCATGATGCCTGTAGGTTCAAAGTGGCAGGTTTATATCCCCTTTGAACTGGCTTACGGTAGTCGCGATGCCGGACAAATAAAACCTTACAGCGCGTTGATTTTCGATATTGAGCTTGTTGGAATCGTAGGTGACAAACCTGCACCAGCAAAGGCCGCAAAATCGTCGAAAAAAGCTAAGAAATAAGCAAGTGTGTCACAAAAGTGGCACACTTTTTTAATTTTTTCTTCAAAAAAGTTGCATTGTTCAATTAATTTGCGTAATTTTGCTGACAAAATGTAACTAAAGGGAGAAAAAATGGAAAAAATTGATTTTTTGGACAAAAAGATTCTGAGTATCCTTTCCAAGAATGCACGTATTCCTTTCAAGGATGTTGCTGCAGAATGTAATGTATCGCGAGCTGCTATCCACCAGCGTGTTCAGCACCTGATTGATGCCGAAGTGATTACAGGTAGTGGTTTCGATGTTAATCCTAAGAGTTTAGGTTATTCTACTTGTACCTACGTGGGTATCACCCTTGAAAAGGGATCGATGTATAAAGAGGTGGTAGAGCGTTTGCAGCATATCCCCGAGATAGTAGAATGTCACTTCACTACTGGTCCTTATACGATGATGGTTAAGCTCTATGCTAAGGATAACGAGCAGCTGATGGAATTGCTGAATGGCAAGCTGCAGGGTATTCCTGGCGTAGTTGCTACCGAAACATTGATCTCGTTGGAACAGAGTTTGAAACGTGAGATTCCCATCGTGCTCGACGATGAAGACAAAAAGCTATGAGCAGATTTGAACTCCAGTCGCATCTGAATGATGTGTATGCCCACTTCCCAGAAGCTGAGAAGCGTCCTGTGATTGGTATTACTGGCAATTACGAAGACCTGACATGTAAGTTGGGTCGAGGCTATTATCAGTCGGTAGTAGCAGCAGGTGGTGTGCCCGTTGTTATTCCGCCTGTGGCCGATAAGCATGTAATTGTAAATACCTTAGAGCATATCGACGCCCTTATCCTGAGTGGTGGAGGTGATATCAATCCCCTTTGGGCAGGCGAGGAGCCTTCGCCCAAGCTGCATGGTATCAATCAGGAACGCGACCTGCCCGAATTGTTGATTGCCCGTTTGGCCTACAACCGTCAGATTCCTATGCTGGGTATCTGTCGTGGTATCCAGACGCTGGCTACAGCGTTTGGCGGTAAGGTGGCACAAGATATCAGCGATGTGGCAACCATCAAGCATTCGCAGGATGCCGACCGTTCGGAACCTACACATAGCGTGATTATCGACGAAGATTCAAGTTTGTTCGATATTTATAAATCTACCAAGGTGATGGTTAACTCGTTCCATCATCAGGCTGTGGCCGAAGCTGGCGATAAGTTCAGAGTAATAGCCAAGTCGCCCGATGGTATCATCGAAGCGATGGAGAGTAGCGAGTTTAAATCGATATTGGGTGTTCAGTGGCATCCCGAGTGTTTGGAAGAAGGCCTGCCCTTGTTCCAGTGGTTGGTTAACGAGGCCAAGAGTTTTCGTGAAGCTCATACCACTCACGATCGTGTGCTTACACTCGATACCCATTGCGATACACCTATGTTCTTTCCTCAGGGCATACACTTTGAGCAGCGCGACCCCAAGATTCTTGTAGATTTGCACAAGATGACCGAAGGTCGTCAGGATGCTACCATCATGGTAGCTTATCTGCCCCAGCCAACCGAGAATCCTACGGCCTTTGCTGATAGCATTTTCGACCAGATTGAGGTGATTGTGGGTCAGAACAGCGATTATGTACGTATCGCTAACACGCCTCGCGACCTCTGGATGAACAAGCATCAGGGCTTGAAGAGCATTATGCTTGGTATCGAGAACGGTATCGCTATCGACGGTAAGCTGGAGAATCTGCAGCATTTTGTGGATCGCGGTATCGTATATATGACTCTCTGTCATAATGGTGATAACGATATTTGCGATTCGGCTTCGAAAACACAGCACACGCATCATGGTGTGAGTGCTTTCGGCGAGCAGGTTATCAAGGAGATGAACCGTTTGGGCGTGCTTGTTGATATGAGCCATGCTGGCGAGGAGAGCTTCTATCAGGCGCTCGAAATCAGCAGCAAACCTATTGTTTGCAGTCACTCGTCGGCACGTGCGCTTTGCGATCATCCTCGTAACCTTACCGACGACCAGATGCGTGCCCTTGCACAGAAAGGTGGCGTAGCACAGACTACCATCTATCACGGATTCCTGAAGAAGGATGGCGAGGCTACCATCAACGATGTGATTGCTCACTTAGAGCATGCCATTGATGTGATGGGTATCGACCATGTGGGTCTTGGTACCGACTTTGATGGCGACGGTGGTGTTCGTGGCTTGGCCGATTCGTCGGAACTGATTAATTTTACCCGTAGATTGCTGGCCCGTCGCTTCAGTGAGCACGACATCCAGAAAATCTGGGGTGGTAACTTCCTGCGTGTGATGGAGGAAGTACAAAAGAAGTGAATAGTGATTAGTGAATAGTGATGAATTTAGGTAATATAAAGATAAAGAGATATGTGAATTTGGTGGTGGTGATATTATTCACTATTCACTGTTCACTATTCACTGTCTCTTGTGGTAATTTAAAGAAGCAGACTACCGATGAGTCGGCTTCTTTGCAGCCTGTTGGTCCTGTGTTCTGTGCCGATAGTGCTTATCTGTACTGTCAGGCTCAGTGCGATTTCGGTCCACGAACCATGAACAGCAAGGCGCACGACGATTGCGAAAAGTGGATTATCTCAAAGTTCGAGAGTTTCGGCATGCAGGTAACCCCACAGAAAGCTGTGTTGAAGGGCTACGATGGTACATCGCTCAACAGCACCAACATCATTGCCAGCTATCGTCCTGATCTGACCGACCGCGTATTGCTGTGTGCCCACTGGGACAGTCGTCCTTGGGCTGATAACGATCCCGACGAGGCTAACTGGAAAACACCTGTGATGGCTGCTAACGATGGTGCATCGGGCGTGGCTGTGATGTTGGAGATTGCCCGTTTGCTCTCTAAGGATACCTTGCAGCTTGGTGTTGATTTTATCTGCTTTGATGCCGAAGACTGGGGCGTACCACAGTGGAACGAGGATAATTTCGATAGCGACTCGTGGGCGCTTGGTGCTCAGTATTGGTCGACTAATCTGCATAAGAAAGGCTATCGTGCCCGCTTTGGTATCCTGCTTGATATGGTAGGCGGTCAGGGTGCGCAGTTCTATAAAGAGACCATGTCTGTTCAGTATGCCAATCATATCGTAGAGAAAGTATGGCGCGCTGCTCAGGTAGTAGGTTACGGTAGCATGTTCCCCTCGCAGCAGGGTACTGGCGTTACCGACGATCATATCTCGGTGAACACCAAGGCTAAGATTCCAACTATCGATATCATCCCTTATTATCCTAACTGCGAGCAGAGTTCGTTCGGACCTACTTGGCATACCGTTAACGATGATATGGAACATATCGACAAAAATACCCTACAGGCAGTAGGGCAGACATTAATTCAGGTACTCTTCTCCGAGAAGTAGTACCTGAATTTTTTTATTCTTGTAAATCTTGTTATCTGGGTTGCTCGGCTTCCAACTTCTCTACGGCGCCTGTCAAGGTGTTGAGAAGTAGGCGTGTGGTGTATTTCTTGTTGAACAAAGCACCACTCAGCAGCTCTACATTGCCAAACTGTGCAGCAGGAAACTCGTTGCTGATAATCTGTGCTGTGGCATCGAAGATTGTTGAGCGCAACTTGCCTGGGATGTTTACATAGATGCCCGACTGCTGCGGCTTGGCAGCTTTCTTGGGATCTACGGGCGCAGGTTCGTCAACCGTTTTCAGGTCCTCTATATTAATATAATAAGGTGTACCCGACAAATCATCGCTGTCAACCACTCCGTAATCAGGCGAGAAACGGAACAGTACATCGCGTTTCGTTGGCTTGTCAACCACGTAGGTAAACGTATGTGTGGTGGTATCGTTCTCGGTGGTGCCGATAAACAGACTGGTGAGCGCCTCGTTCTGTGTGTTCAGTTCCTCCAGCATCAGTTTCAGTTGCTCGCCATCCTTAGGCATAAAGTCGGCCTGGCCCTTGGCCAGCATGCTTTTGCTCTCACGTATCTCGTAGATCTCCTGAGCAGTAAGCTCGGCCATCTTGGCGGTGCTGCCTGCCGAGAGAATCTCTTCGTTCAGATACGATTTGGGCGATTTCTTTAAAGGACGGATCTGCTGCACTGGGGCAGAATTGCTCTTAGACTGCTGCTTGGCATCGGTGTTGATGGCTAGCAGGATACCCTCGTCGCTCAGGCGTACGTTGCAGGCCGATGTCTTGGCATCAAACTTCACAGCGTAACACTTCGATGTGTCGGCTACAGCAAATGGCTCCTGCTTTACCGACAGGATGCGATACTTGGTAGATGCGCTGGCAGGCACATCTTTCATACGTAGAAATTTCTCCGAATACTTGCAGAATTCACCTGGGGTATAGGTGCTCTTCTCCACCTGTATGGTAACGCGGATGGCTGTCTTGGGCAGATAATAAACGGCGCCCTCGCTGGTAACACCAGGTTTATACGAACTGATAACGGTTTGTGCCAGCGAACTGGCAGTGCCTAATGTAAAGGCTATCAATAAAGTGCTAAATAATTTCATTCATTAAGTCGTTTAAATGCATAAGGCAAGTTCTGAATCAAATCGCTGGCTATTACGCTTTCCTCGCCCAGTTCGCGAGCGGCAATGTCGCCAGCCAGTCCGTGCAGATACATACCTACAACACATGCGTTTTCTTGATTATAGCCACGAGCCAGCAGTCCTGTGATGATACCTGTTAGCACGTCGCCGCTACCGGCAGTAGCCATACCGGCATTACCAGTAGAGTTAAAGATGATATGACCGTCGGGCAGGCACAGCGAGGTGTGGTGCCCTTTCAGTACGATGTAGGCCTGCAGGCGCTCAGCCAGATCGCGCGCCTTCATCAGACGCTCAAAGCTATCGCCCGAATGACCTTCCAAACGGTCGAATTCCTTGGGGTGGGGGGTCATGATGATACCCTTGGGCAGTTGCTGCAGCCATGCGCGATGACTGGCCAGAATATTAATGGCGTCGGCATCTACCACTGTGGGGCATTGACTGCGGCGCAGCTGTGCAATGATGGCAATTGCCGTTTGCTCGCTGGTTCCCAAGCCAGGACCAATGCCCAACGCATTGAAGTCTTCGGTGTCAACCGCCTCCGAGAAAGTGGTTTCCTCTCTGTCGAACTGTATGATGGCTTCGGGAACGCTCACCTGCAGAATGTTGCAGTTGCGTTTGGGTGTGTGGGTAGTGACCTTTCCTACACCTACGCGCAAACATGCTTTGGTGGCCAGCACCGAAGCACCTGCCATACCGTAGCTGCCGGCAATAATCAGGGCGTTACCCATCTTGCCTTTGTGGGCAAACGGGTCGCGCTTCAGCAGACGTGGTCGCACGTCGTTCTCCTCCAGCAGCGTGTAGTTGGCATCAATCTTCTCTATGCCCTGCTTGCTCAGTCGGATATCCAGCACCTTCAGCTTGCCGATGAATACCTGATTCTCGGGGAACAGGAACGACAGCTTTGGCAGCTGCAGTGTCAGCGTCATATCGGCACGGATAATATTGGTTCTAACGTTGTACGTATTGTCTTCGGTCATCAGTCCCGATGGCACGTCGATACTTACCACCTGAGCGGGCGAGGCGTTGATGTATTTCACGAGCGACGAGAAACCACCGGCCAACGGCTTGTTAAGACCAGAACCGAACAGTCCGTCAACCACCAGCATACCCTCCTCTAACTGCGGAGGCTCAAACTCCTGAGTTACCTCGATCAGTGCTTTCGAGCGTTTCTCAATCAAACGCTTCTTGTTTATCATGCAGTCTTCCGAGAGATGACCTGATATGTTAAAGAGGTAGGCTGTTACATCGTAGTTTTTGTCAATCAGCATGCGGGCAACGGCCAGTGCGTCGCCGCCATTATTGCCTGGACCTGCGAATATGATGACGGGCGTGGTATAACCCCAGCTGTCGGCGATAGCTTGGGTCAGGGCTTTAGCGGCACGCTCCATCAGGTCGACCGACTTAATGGGCTCGTTCTCTATGGTGTATTTGTCCAATTCGTGGACTTGTGCGCTCGTAAATATCTTCATAATGGTGCAAAAATACGAAAAAATTGCTAATGAATGATAGAGTTTGGCAGATTTTTTGTAATTTTGCACAAATTTTTAATTCTTTCAGCGTATGAGTATCGTAAAGATAAAGGACAAGTCGTTCAAGATCTCCATTACGGAGGCTGAGATTAAGGAGCGTGTAAAGGCTGTTGCACAGCAGATTAGTAAGGATATGGAGGGCAAGAATCCTCTGTTGTTAGGTGTGCTGAATGGCGCTTTTATGTTTGCTGCCGATCTGATGCGCGAGATGACTATTCCTTGCGAGATTTCGTTTGTTAAGCTGGCCTCTTATCAGGGTACCACTTCTACTGGTAAAATCAAGGAGGTGTTCGGTATCAACGAAGACTTGACCAATCGTACGGTGATTATTGTAGAGGATATCGTGGAGAGCGGACTCACCATGAAGCAGATGATTGAGTCGTTAGGCACACGTAATCCCGCATCTATTCATATCTGCACCCTTTTCTTCAAGCCCAGCAAGCTGAAGGAGAATATTAACCCCGAGTATGTTGCCTTCAGCATTCCTGACGACTTTATCCTGGGTTACGGACTTGATTACGATCAGCAGGGTCGCGGACTGAAAGATGTATACACCATTATCGAGTAAGTAACTTAAATTAAACTAAATATCAGGATAATGAAGAATATCGTTATTTTTGGTGCTCCCGGTTCAGGTAAGGGAACACAGAGTGATAAGATGATTGAGAAGTACGGTTTGAACCACATTTCAACTGGTGATGTACTTCGTGGTGAAATTAAGAATGGTACCGAGCTGGGTAAGACTGCTGCCAGCTATATCGAGAAGGGACAGCTGATCCCCGACGATCTGATGGTAAGCATTCTCGCTTCGGTTTACGATAGCTTCGGACGTGATAGCAAGGGTGTTATCTTCGACGGTTTCCCCCGCACCATCCCACAGGCCGAGGCCCTGAAGAAGATGCTCGACGAGCGTGGCGACAAGGTTGCTGCTATGATCGAGCTCGATGTTCCCGAGGACGAGCTGATGAAGCGCCTCATTCTGCGTGGTCAGCAGAGCGGCCGTGCCGACGATAATGAGGAGACAATCAAGAAGCGTCTCGTGGTTTACCACTCTCAGACAATGCCACTTATCGAGTGGTACAAGCAGGAGGGTGTTCACTATCACATCGACGGTCTGGGTGAGCTCGACCGCATTTTTGCAGACATTTGCCAGGTTATTGACAATATCTAAATGGAGAGTAATTTCGTAGACTACGTAAAGATTTACTGCCGCTCTGGAAAGGGTGGTAAGGGCAGTATGCACTTGCGCCATGTAAAGTATAATCCCAATGGCGGTCCTGATGGTGGTGATGGTGGAAAAGGCGGAAGCATTATTCTGCGTGGAAACCATAACTACTGGACTTTGCTCCACTTAAAGTACGAGCGCCATATTTTTGCCGAGCACGGTGGAAATGGCGGTCGCGATAAGTGTCATGGTACCGACGGAAAGGATGTTTACATTGATGTGCCTTGTGGTACCGTGGTGTATAATGCCGAAACCGGTAAGTATGTCTGCGATGTTACATACGATGGTCAGGAAGTCATGCTGCTTAAGGGCGGTCGTGGCGGATTGGGTAACTTCCAGTTCCGCACAGCCACCAATCAGGCGCCCCGTTATGCGCAGCCTGGTGAGCCCATGCAGGAGATGACCATTATTCTTGAATTGAAACTTTTAGCTGATGTGGGCTTGGTAGGTTTTCCTAATGCAGGAAAATCTACCCTGGTCTCATCGCTGTCAAATGCTAAGCCCAAGATTGCCAATTACCCATTTACTACGATGGAGCCTTCGCTGGGTATCGTAGGTTATCGCGACAACAAGTCGTTTGTGATGGCCGATATTCCTGGTATTATCGAAGGTGCATCCGAAGGTAAGGGCTTGGGACTTAGATTCTTACGACATATTGAGCGCAACTCGCTCCTGCTGTTCATGGTACCAGGTGATACCGATGATATCAAGCGTGAGTATGAGATTCTGCTCAACGAACTTCAGCAGTTCAATCCCGAAATGCTCGACAAACATCGTGTGCTGGCCGTTACCAAGTGCGACCTGCTTGATGAGGAGTTGGTTGAGATGCTGAAGGAAACCTTGCCTCAGGATCTGCCTGTGGTATTCATTTCGGCCGTAACGGGTTATGGTCTCGACGAACTCAAGGATGTGCTTTGGAACGAGTTGAATGCCGAAAGCAACAAGCTTAACGTCATCACTTCGGAGGATTCGCTGGTACATCGCGACAAGGATATGAGCCGTTTTGCTCAGGAGCTTGCCGACGAGGGCGAGGACGAGGATATCGAGTACATCGACGAGGATGATATCGAAGATATCGAGGACTTTGAATACGAGGACTTCGACGACGAAGCATAACGTTACGCAACAAATTTTACCAATTTTTAAAAAAATAGCCGATTTATAACTTTAAATCGGATTTTTTTTCATATCTTTGCACCGAAATTTAAACAATCCGGATTTTATCCGCTCATTTAATTAATTAAAACAGTTCTAGTTTATGCAGAAAAGATTGCTCTTTCTGGTTGCTTTAATGTTAACTTTCTCGTTAACATTGATGGCACAAATCACAACTTCAAGTATGGCTGGAAAGGTGACCCTCGACACAGCGAATGGCGAGGAAGTCATCGGTGCTACAGTTGTGGCTGTACACGAGCCCTCTGGTACTCGTTACACAGCAGTAACTAATACCACAGGTCGTTTCTCGATCAATGGTATGCGTACTGGTGGTCCTTACGCAGTGACCATCTCTTACATTGGTTTCCAGCCCAAAACCGTCAAGGGTATTACCCTCCAGCTGGCTGAAACCTACAACCTGAATGTATTCCTCACCGAGGATGCTACCGAACTTGCAGAAGTTGTTGTAAGCGGTAAGGCTTCAAAGTTTGCTGCTGAGAAGACGGGTGCTGCTACTAACATTAACAGTACGCAGATCACAAACCTGCCAACCGTTAGCCGTTCTATTACAGATGTAACACGTCTGTCTCCTTACGGAGGTAACGGCATGAGCTTCGCTGGTAGCGATGGTCGTAACGCTAACTTCACCGTTGATGGTGCTAACTTCAACAACAACTTCGGTCTTTCTGACAAGTTGCCTGGTGGTGGTAACCCAATCTCTATCGATGCTATCGAGGAGTTGCAGGTTGTTATCTCTCCATACGATGTTCGTCAGACCAACTTCATCGGTGGTGGTGTAAACGCTATTACCAAGTCGGGTACTAACACCTTCAAGGGTAGTGCTTATGTTTACCACAAGAACGAGAACATGCAGGGTGACGCTGTAAACCGTCAGCAGATCCAGGGCGCTCGTGAGAAGGCTCAGACTACTACTTACGGTTTCACACTGGGTGGTCCAATCATTAAGAACAAGCTCTTCTTCTTCGTAAACGGTGAAATGATCAAGATTCCTTCAATCGTTAACCGTTGGAAGGGTTCAGATGATGGTAAGGCCGATGCCGACAACTACATCTCTCGTACTACTAACAAGGATCTTGAGGCTGTTTCTAAGTACATGGCCAGCAAGTATGGTTATGATACCGGTTCATGGACCAGCTTCCCTGCTGATGAGAGCAACTACAAGCTGATGGCTCGTTTGGACTGGAACATCACCGATCGTCATCACCTGGCTTTGCGCTATAACTATACTAAGAATAATGTATGGAACTCGCCTAACGGTACTTCTATGGACGGTGGTACTCGTATGGCTTCTTACCGTATGTCACAGACCTCAATGTCGTTCGCTAACTCAATGTACTCAATGGAGAACCTCGTTCACTCTTGGTCATTGGATTTGAACAGCCGTCTGACCGACAACCTGTCGAACCAGTTCCTGGCTACTATCTCTAAGCTCGACGACGTTCGTGGCACTAACTCTGCTGAGTTCCCATTCATCGATATCACTCGCGATGGCGATAACTATATGGCTCTCGGTTACGAGCTGTTTACTTGGAACAACGCCGTTCATAACACTATCTGGAACATCAAGGATGATGTTACCTATTATATGGGCGACCACAAGATTATGGCTGGTATTACCTTCGAGCATCAGATGGCCGACAACCAGTACATGCGTAATGGTTCTGGTTACTATCGCTACAACATCACCGACGATATGTATGTAGGCGGTGTACTGCAGCCAGATATGCTGTTCAACAGCACACCTGAGGTATTCTGCTTGACTTACGGTTACGATGGTGAGGCTGCTCCTGCAGCTCGCGTACAGTTCAACCGTCCTGGTATCTATGCTCAGGATGAGTGGAACGTTAACAATAAGCTGAAGCTCACATACGGTCTGCGTGTTGACGGTCTGTTCTTCAACAACAGCGACCTGATGACTAACGCTGCTATTCTGAACCTCGACTACAACGGTCGTCACATCGATACCGGTAAGTGGCCTAAGAACAGCATCACCTTCTCTCCACGTCTCGGCTTCACCTACGATGTATTCGGTGACAAGAGCCTGAAGGTTCGTGGTGGTACTGGTCTCTTCTCTGGTCGTCTGCCTCTGGTATTCTTCACCAACATGCCTACCAACGGTGGTCTGGTACAGTATCAGGCACAGATCAACGAGAAGAACGCTGCCAAGAAGGGCTTCTCTATGGACGTGTTCGCTGGTGGTCCTATGACCAAGGTTAGCGATATGATTGCTAAGCTGCAGAGCCTGGGCTATCCTACAACTGTTAAGCCTGAGGACGGAACTGTTCCTTCAGCTGTTAACGGTGTAGATCCTAAGTTCAAGATGCCACAGGTATGGAAGACTTCTGTTGCTATCGACTATCAGCTGCCTGTTGACTTCCCATTCTCAGTTTCTGTTGAGGGTATCTACAACAAGACTATCAATGCTGTGTCAATCTCTGACTGGAGCATTAAGAACGTAGGTGGTTTCGCTCGCTTCAACGGTGCCGACAACCGTCCTATCTTCCCCGATGATTTCCGCAGCGGTACAAAGGCATTCGTGCTCGAGAACACCAGCAAGGGTTACGGTTGGAGTGCTAACGTTACTCTGAACGCTCAGCCTGCTGATTGGATTAGCTTGATGGCTGCTTATACTCACACTGTATCTAAGGAGGTTACCGGTATGCCTGGTTCGGCTGCTGAGTCTGCCTTCACATACGTTCCTACTTACGAGGGTCCAAACAACATCAAGTTGCACAACTCTCAGTATGTAACTCCTGATCGTCTGATCGCTTCTGCTACTATCCACGATAAGTGCGGTAACCACTATAACTTCATCTACGAGGCATATCGTGGTGGCTACAACTACTCTTACACAACTGTTAACGATATGAACGGCGACGGTTACAACTACGACGCTATCTATATCCCAACAGATGATCAGGTAGGTGTTGGTACAGGCGACTTCCGCTTCAAGACTCAGGACGACCTGACTCGCTTCATGGACTATGTTCATAAGGATAGCTACCTGAGCAAGCATCAGGGTACTTACGCCGAGGCTTACAGCGTTTACTCTCCATGGGTACACCGCATCGACTTCGGTTACAAGCACGACTTCAAGTTCAACGTAGGTCAGACTAAGCACATGCTGCAGCTCACCTTCGATATGAAGAACGTTCTTAACTTCTTCAACTCTTCTTGGGGTGTTGCTAAGCACCTGAATCCTGAGATTGGTAGCGAGGCTAAGATCCTGAAGTACGAGGGCGTTGATGCACAGGGTTATGCAACCTTCTCTACACCTTCTTCTATCAGCGGTAATACTCAGACTTGGACTACCAACTACGCTATCGGTCAGTGCTGGTACGCTTCTGTAGGTATCAAGTATTATTTCAACTAATTAATTAAGGTAAGATTAATATGAAACTAAAATATTTCATTCCGTCTCTCGTAGCAGTTGTAGCAGCTGTATTCACAAGCTGTTCTGACGGTAAGGATGCTACCTATCTTGAGGGAATTCGCGTTTCTCAGTCGTATGTAGCTCTGAACACTGCTGGTGGTTCTGCCTCTATCGATGTAACCACCAATGGTAGCTGGACTGTTACTGAGGTTCCCAACTGGCTCACCGTTTCACCTGCCTCTGGTACAGGTAACGGTACTATCACTTTCTCGGCCGACGCTGGCGAGGGTCGTAGCGGTTCAGTAAAGCTTAACTGTGGCGACGAGACTCAGATCATCAACATCATTCAGGGTGTTGTAACTATCAGCCCTGCTACTTGTGCTGAGGTTCTGGCTGGTCCCGACTCTAAGACTTATCAGGTAACTGGTACTGTTACCAGCATTGTAAATACCACTTATGGTAACTGGTACTTGAACGATGGTACTGGTGAGGTTTACATCTATGGTACACTCGACTCTAAGGGTAGCACCAAGAACTTCAGCAGCTGGGGCCTCGAGGTAGGCGACCAGATTACTGTTCAGGGTCCAAAGACTACTTATAATGGTACTGTAGAGCTGGTTGACGTAACTGTTGTTAAGATTGTTAAGTCACTCATCAAGGTTGATTCTCTCACAGTTGGTGGCGTTAAGGCTACTGAGCTGCCTGTAGCTGGTGGCGAGATCACTGCTCACCTCACCTGCAAGGGTACTGGCGTAGCTGTTGAGATTCCTGCCGACGCTAAGGATTGGCTGGGTGTTACCTCTTCAACAGTAGGTACTAACCCAACTGTTACCTTCTATGCTAAGGCTAACGAGGGTGGCGACCGTGAGACAACTGTTACCTTCAAGACCACCGATGGTTCTAAGGAGTACAGCTCACAGGCTACTATCTCTCAGAAGGGTGCTATCGTTGAGTGCAGCATTGCCGACTTCTTGGCTGCTGCCGTAGGTAATACTCAGTTCCGCCTCACTGGTGTTATCACCAAGATTGCTAATGCATCTTATGGTAACATCTACATTAAGGACTACTCTGGCGAGACTTACGTTTATGGCGTAGGTTCTAAGGGCGACTTCGAGAAGCTTGGCCTGAAGGAGGGTGATGTTATTACTCTCGTAGGTAAGCGTGGCGAGTACAAGGGAACTGCCCAGATGACTGGTGGTCAGTTCGAGAAGTCAATCAAGGTAACTGAGGTTTCTATCGCCGACTTCCTGGCTAAGGAGGATTCTAAGGATGTTTACTATAGAGTATCTGGTACTATCGACGAGATTGCCAACGATACTTATGGTAACCTGTACATCACAGATGGTACCAACCGCCTGTATGTATATGGCACATATCCTGGATGGGGTGCTACCGGTGATAACCGTAAGGGCGCTATCAAGAATCTGGGTATCGCAGTAGGCGACAAGCTCACCGTTATCGGTGTTAAGTCAACCTACAAGGGTACTCCTCAGGTAAATGGTGGTATCTACTTCTCTCACGAGAAAGCTGAGTAAAATTTAGATAAAGCTCAAAACTAACGCGCCAAAATGTTGTGGATAGCGACATTTTGGCGCTTTTAAATTCGATAAGTATGAATAAGATGTTTTATTCTTTAGCAGTCTTTGCATTGGTTGCTTGCGGTGGTGGTAGCAGTAGTAGCGATGGTCCTAATCCTACTCCCGATCCAACGCCTACACCTACACCAACTCCTACAGTAGGCAATGCTAATAAGAACGATGCTTCTGAGAATGCCTATCTGGCTCGTTTGGAAATGCCTAAGGCTCGTACCGATTCAAAGGTGATTACCCATACTACCAAGGATTATGGCGTAACCTATTCGGTAGAGTGGGATAGTAATATCCGTGCTCAGCGCTGGACTTGTTACGATATGAACAAGCGCAACGCTGCCAAGAACGGTAATACCCGTAAGTCGCTTTGGCCTGATGGTGATCCCTGGAACTACGATCCCGATGTAGCTACGAGCGATCAGCAGGCCACCTATAGCGAGCTCAGCAAGAGCTATTATCCTGGTTCTAAGGATTATTACGAAAAGGGTCACGTTTGTCCTTCAAACGACCGCCTTTATACCAAGGATGCTAACGAGCAGACTTTCTACATGACTAACATTCTGCCAATGGTAGGTAAGTTTAATGGTAAGCTTTGGCAGAAGATGGAGCTGCAGGTAAACAGCTGGGCTCAGAAGTTGGGCGATGGCGACACCATTTTTATCTGTAAAGGTGGTACCATCGATAAGGCCGATCAGATTCTTGGCAAGACAATCAACAATCATGTCGTGCCCAAGTACTTCTTCATGGCGCTGTTGTTTAAGAACGCTTCTGGCCCCGTACGTATGTTAGGCTTCTGGGCCGAGCATCTGAACGAAGACCATTCGAACGATGCCCTGAAAGGCTATGTAGTAAGCATCGACGATCTGGAGCAGAAAACAGGTATCGATTTCTTCTGTAACCTGCCCGACGATGTCGAGGAACAGTTAGAGGCTACGAAGAGCGAAGACATCATTTCTGCTTGGGGCCTTTAAGCTACTATTTGAAAAGTACTTAGATTTCAATTGAAAAGTACCTGGAACGCAAATGTTTTCTAGGTACTTTTTAATTTTTGTAGTTTTTATGTCATAAAAACTTGCATCCTATTGTTTTATTTTGTATCTTTGCCCCGTAAGTGGAACAAAATTAACTGGTTGGATGATGAAAAGACTTTCTACATTACTATTTGTACTTTTGACAATATCGCTTTCTGTTGTGGCTCAGGTTACTACATCTGGTATTACAGGTGTGGTGATGGCTGATGGCGAAGAGGCTATCGGTGCTACCGTTACAGCCAAGCATGTGCCTTCGGGCTCTATCTATCGTGGTGTTACCAATATCGATGGTCACTACACGATTACAGGCATGAAGGCGGGCGGACCTTACGAGGTTGAGATATCGTATATCGGTTTCCAGACGTCGCGTTTTACCGATATCCAGTTGGCACTGGGTCAGAATGCTGTGGTTGATGCCACGCTGAGCGAGGGCTCAGAGATGATTCAGGAGATTGTGGTAACAGCTAAGGCCAACAATACCATGCGTAGCGACCGTAGTGGTGCTGTAACCAGTCT
>Ga0265299_10002582_pt1 | contig 18403 bp, 28 predicted proteins | sample AusTroGonzalo_MG_4_FD_193485 | JGI IMG/M metagenome (GOLD analysis project Ga0265299, IMG submission 193485) | Bovine rumen microbial communities from tropical cattle in Woodstock, Queensland, Australia - Gonzalo_02 | ecosystem: Host-associated > Mammals > Digestive system > Stomach > Rumen ... | reverse complement strand
CTATTCTAATGCTATTAGCATCTGTACTTTTAAGCTGACAAATAACACTTTCATTTTGTCCATCTTCTTTAACTATCCAACCTGAACCAGAATTAGGAGTAGGTTCTAAACCTAATGTTTTCATTACCTCTGATTCATTCTTACGATAGAACTTACCCGAACGTTTATGTGTCATTTGACATTACCATTTCTGCTATTGTAGTAGTTATTATAGCATACTGATTTAATATGTCTGACATAACTGAATTGAAAAACATCAGACCACGCTTTGCTATAAATGTGATAGGAAAACCACTTGGTGGTATATCAAATACTATCTCATATACTTGCGAATTTAATATAGTTGTTATTTTCCAGTTTTTGTTATCTAACTTTTTATACAAAAACCTTATTGGCTCGATTCCGTTTTCTAACAGAATAGGACTATTTAATAAATACTCGAAGTATACTGGGATATTATTCTCATACTCTCTGTTTATTATGTTTTTATTTGTTATATCAGTACTCATTTTTGTTTTTCCTCTTCCGTTACTTCTCTTATTTCCATAATGTAAGTTTTGCCCTTGTTCTCAAACTGCATATAAACACCTTGCTCAAGCAAATATTGTGCAGTTGCATTTAAACATTCTTTTGTAACATCTGATTTATTACGCCATTTGTCACCATTTGGTGTGAGTGTTCCTGCATATATTCCGAACAATCCACAACCAACATGATAATCAGTCATTTTTGCTCTCACCTTTACTCCCTTTATTCATATCCACAAGCATATATCCGTATTTCTTGAACTCTTCTAAAACCTGATAATAAGAGTATGCACTTGCCAAATTATTCATTGAAACTTCTGCACAAGCCTTCGCATAATCACAAGGTTCTTGCTGTTCTGGCAGCCATTGTTCATGCTTTTGACAATCCATCTTATAAAAAATACATTGCTTACACAGGAAGTTTGTACTGCAAAAGGCTTTAAATAACCGTCTGTCATCCATTTTGGAAAATTGCTCTAAAATTAGCTCTCTGTTGGTCATTCTGTTTCCTTTCTGTGATGCTTACAGTATAGTAGTAGATAGTCTGCAATCTCTTCCAGTTCATCTATCGATAACATATCTACTGTATCACCAGCTTCTTTATCTCCTGTTGCAGCCACTGCTAAAGCCTTTGATATGGGTGTTGGATTATATGGTCGTGTTGCTGTTGTTAGCTTCTCTGCTACTGTAATAGGAGCATCGGTATCTTCAATTCTTACCATTTTGTATGCCTCCATACATTAAATATTTTTATTACATTCCATATAGCAATCCATATTGGAGCTGTTAATGTACCAATAAATACTATATAAACTATAATTGCAACTACCATTTCTGTTAATGTCATATTAACCTCTCAATCTCAATACATATTTTGCTATATTCATTAGTTTTACTTTGTCATGTTCATTCAACTTGTCATAGATATAAAAACCAGTAGATTTATCAAAATCTCTCAGACAATAATAGTATTCAGTAGTTTTATATACATCAGGATATTTGTTTTTTAATTCTACTAAATAATTAGCAAATTCATCATATGTTTTATCTTCTACTATATTGTCATTTAACTCATAGTATATTATACAATAGATTATTATTCTCCTTTGTATATATTCTATTTGAGTTTTTATATCCCAGTATTTATATGGTAGACTATTAATTAGTATATTTAATTTATTTATTTTACTATTATACATAATAATACTATTATAATACTATATAATATATACTATATAAGGGGCCATTAGTCATGGCCCCTATTAGTATTGTTATATGTATTGTCTGTTACGATTACGTGCTTGGATTATTTTGATGTCATGTTTGTCTTTTAACCTGTGATTGGTGTAGTTATTGGCTTTTAAGGTCTTATAGAACAGTGTATCATTGCAACAATCACATATGGTTATTATAGTTCCATTGATGTTCAGGTCAAACATATCCAAGACAGATTTATGTGGTTTATTACATATACTACAGATACTGTCATCATTATTGTTGACACGCATTTTTATAGCTTTATTAGGATTAGCCATTGTATCAGACCTTACCATTCATAATATCAGCTACGACAGACATATCACTTACCTCAGGAGGATATGCGATACCTACAATATCACTAATTTCACCCATTGATTTCTTTAGTTCTTCCATATATAATTGTGAAGCATTGTAGATATTCTGCATTGCATCCATTAAATCTGAGATTTGTGTTGCTTCGATTACCTGTCTATCATCATCTTCCTCATACATAGAAGGATCGAAACTATCAACATCACCATTGACATGCTCATCATAACTAATTACGTTTGCCATTATATTTTACTCCTTTTATTTTTACTTATTTTACATATGTTATTTGAGACCTCTAGGAGGTCCATATAGAGGTTTTATATATATGATGGTATATTTTATCAAGTGAATATTATAAATCGAACTAGGATTGAATATGAGGTCCTAGGAGGTATTTATATACCATTGGATTTTATATATTCTTCTACATCATATACATATAATAATAGTTCTTCCATTGATACATCTGTATATACTACGTTATCATCAGTCATCTTTGTCATTCTTTCTCTTGGCTTAGGAATATCAAAGCCAAGGCTTGAACGATTCAGACAATCTTTAATGATTTTAATAAGTATCATACATGATATAGGAAAGAGATATAGATACTTATTATTATAGATACTAAACAGATAACAATAGATATATGGTACTGACAGACTTAACAATTCAATCATATATTTTGCATTGATTGATAAGAAGTATCTGATTGAACTGATATATCTTTTACATAATGATTTAAATAACTTCATATTAGATACCTAATATCTTTGAAAGAGTTTCTCTATAAGCTGCTTTCTTATTCTTTAACATTTCTGTCATTCTCCATTCAAATGCATTAATCTTACAACGATTACAATCTACATTATCATTGAGATAAAACATCTTATGAGTCTCTTTACAAATATCACAATGGTTCTTTTTAACAACAGATAATTTTAATGGCATTACTAAATGAATCCTTATTGTTGGTTGTGGTCCATTTAGCTTTTCAAATGAAACATTAATATCTTTCAATATATCATTACTTAATATATTTGAAGCATACCATTTACATGCATCCATATATGCCTTCTTCATACTATCTGCAGTAAAATCTTTTCGTGCAAATTCTTCTGAAAATAGTATCATAGGCCTTACCTCTCTAAATACTTTGTATTTGTTTCCTAGCTATATTATCAGCATAGTCATTAAAGGTATCACCAGAATGACCTTTTATCTTTATGAACTTTATTTTATACCCTTTATTTCTTAACATAGAGAGTAGACTTAAACACTCTTTCCACAAATCTTCATTTTTAATTGTATCACCACGAGAGGTTTTCCAATCATTGAGTCTCCACTTCTCAATCCAATTGTTATTTATTGAATTGACTACATAAGCAGAATCAGAATAAATCTCGTACTCATCTGACGAAGAAAACTTATCTGTGATTTTATTCAAACTAACAACCACTGCTTTAAGTTCCATCTGATTGTTAGTTGTAACTAATTGTGAACCGCTTTGAACATCTATATCTTCACCTGTGATAAATACAGATGCCCAACCTCCTTTACCAGGATTACCAGAACAAGCACCATCTGTATATATTCTTACTTTCATATTCTATACCTCGTCTTTGGTATAGAACATAAATAAAGCCGTCTTACAAAGAACTTCATATATGCTGGCACCAAATATCTGTCCTATAACACAAATATCTTTATACCTCAGAATCGTAGCTCTCCAAATAATACGCTTGCTATTTGAATTACAATCCGGAGTGATATTTCTTATACCAAACTGATATTTTACATCTATAAGCTTTATAAGTTTTTCTAAATACTCAATAGGAATCTCACCAGTTTCACTATATACTTTTTTAAATGGTTTTAATTTTCCAAGTTCAGATTTTAATCTGTCAATATCCTGTTGTTCCGTACAAGCAAGATGCAATATACCTTTTATATTTTCATCCATTTTATACCTCAATATAATAGTAGGCTGGTAGTATACAAATACGTACCAGCCCACATAATCAATTAGGTTTCAGACTGGTGATATGATTTTACTTATTATCAAATATCCCAGTCATCATCGTCCTCTTCAGTCTCTGCCTTCTTTGTGGTTGCCTTAGGCTTTGCCTTCTTAGGCTCTTCTGCCTTCTTGGCAGGTCTGCCTGCCTTCTTCTTAGGCTTCTCCTCTACATCTTTCCAACCATCATCATCGGCAGACTCTTCTGCAGTATCGGGTTCCTCACCCCACTCTTCATCCTCTTCCTCAGGCTCATCTGCTGCCTCAAGAAGCTCGATGTAATACTTAGCAGGTTTCTTTGTCTCAGCCTTGATACCACGCTTCTTGCACAGAGCATACAGCTCAGGTGCCTTCATCTTCTTGTAATCAACAACTTCCTCTTCCTCAGGCTCTTCATCAGCTTCAGCCTCTTCTACTCCACCGAGAGGATGATGCTTCTCCATATAAGCTACCATAGAAGCTTTCTTGAAATCTCCGAACTCTGCCTTACAAGCTTTTCTCTCACCGAGTTCACCAAGCTTAGTATACAGCTTATTCGTACCCCAAGAATCATAACCAGACTCGGCTTCGTCATCATCTGCCTTCTTAGCAGGCTTAGGCTGCTTCTTGACCTCTTTTACCTCTTCTTCATCGGCATCTGCCTCAGCTTCATCAGATGTATCTGCATCTTCTGCTTCATCCGACTTGATTGCCTTATTTACTTTGTTTGCGGTAAGATAGTCAGGCATGAAGCTAAAAAGGTCAATCACTTCATCACCTGCCTTAGTCATAAGGACTGTCATCTTAAGTGCAAGCCTTGGAAACCGCTTGCAAATGTCATCCATTGCCGCCGTGTCTTTTGTTGCAATAGCTACTGCAACCTCTCTCATTGTGTAGTTCTTTGCCATGATTTTCTTCTCCTTTACTTTATGGCATTTAATATTGTTACTGAGGCATTTACCACAATAGCTATGGTAGGGGTCGAACCTACAATACAGAGGGGAATCGGGTTATTCTGTACTAATCCAATGTTCATAGCTCACCAAATAGGACCGTCTTTGAGTTTCTTACTTTATAATTGCTTAGGAAAGAATATGTTGTATCTCGATAAAATAACTACATTAAAAAGACTACATTAAAATCAATTTGTTGTTACTCGTAATTAATTAAACACAATATTCAATTTTTCGCATTAGTAAAATCTTTTAACTAGGCGGACATCTTGCCAACTTTAACTTATGCATTGACTACCTCCTTTCATATTTTACTTAATTGGAATAGTGGGATTCGAACCCACGATATCTACATCCCAAATGTAGCGCCTTACCAAACTAGGCCATATTCCATTATTGAGTACCCCTTATGAGATACTCCTAAGAGCTGTATAATATTTACCTCTCTTAAAACCTTCTTTGAAGATATTGAGGGTATCAGAATCCATACCTTTGAACACTGCCATCTTCAAAAGCTTAGACAGCTCAATCTTACCTTCTAACTTCACCATCATCAACATACATCTATAACTGAATGTTGCTCTGATACCTTTTTCTTTTGCAATTCTCCTCATGTCTCTGATAAAATCTACTAACTCAACATTACCCTTTGTAATCTTAAGTTCGATATTTCTATCATAATCATAAGGTATAAACAAAAATCTATCAAGAGTGGCCTGGTCAATTACCATTCTACCTGTATATTGTTCATCTGCACCATTACCTACTGTATTACCTGCACATACAAAATGAAGTCTTGACTTATCCCACTTAATTTTACCTGTGGGAAATTCAAAATAGCCATTAGCAATGGCTGCATTCAGCAGAACTAATACTTCAGGTACAGAGGCATCAATTTCATCCAAGAAGAAAATACATTCATTCTCAGATGTACAGGCTTTATAAAACTCTGTATCATGAAATACTCCACCTGCATCTACAAACCCAGTCACCTTATATTCCTGCTGAACAGAGTTTGTAAAATAGAACTCCCAATTCTGTTCTTTTGCAATCTGTTCTACAGTGTGATTCTTACCAGAACCTGCAGGACCATGAAGGTAAACAGGAACACCTTCTTCAAGACATGTCATAATTGTATCAAATTCTGCATGTCTAACTTTCTTTGGAATAACAGGAACTTCAGGTTCAGGTTCCTTAACTTCTTCAACCACAGACCCTTCTTGTGTATCATCTGCAGGCAGTTCTTCTACTTTAGTAGTAGGAAGATTTCTAACTTCTTCCTTGATTTCTTCTGAAGTAGATTTTCTAGGTCTGCCTCTACCTCTTCTTGTCTTTTTTGGAACATCTCTCCATTCATCAGATGCATTATTTGTTCTCTCTCGATAAACTCCTTTAACATCATAGAGTCTCTCTACATTAATCACATTATATTCTGCATCAAAGACAATTCTACATCCAGAAACAACAGTAGCATAATTACCATCGAACACATCATATGTTCTATAATATGTATAGGTCTTGTCAGAATTGATAAATTTAATATCAACTCTGGCATAACCTTTTTTATCACCACTGCCTACTGATAAGACTTCAAAATTGACTTCCTGCATGATTCATACCTCTTTTCTTATCTAAGTACTAATTTTATCTTATATCTAATTATATCAAAAATAACGAGGTACGTCAATATAGAAGTAGAATATTTTTTAAAAATATTTCACTTATTATATAGCTCTTTTACATCTTTGAGCTTACTAATATCTGTAGTTATGAACCTTGGTAATACAAAATCTTCACTGTAACATTTTACTAAGTCAGAAGAACTCATAGGATGTCCATATCCACTAACAAAATTACTTGTCATATTTGGATATACTTCCTCAAGCCTAAATAATAACCTCCTCAACATAGAAGGATGAACTAAAGGAAAACTCATCTTACCTATGTTAAGTCTTTCATTTGAGTTCTTAATCTTAATCTTGAAACAAAATCTCTGACCTCTAAATGATTCAGGACAAAATACAATATTAAGATTAACTCTATAATTCTGACTTTCCAACTTCTTTACAATAGCAAGTGCCTTAGTAGATTCTTCTACAATTTCACTGGAGTCAACACCTGCAGAATAACAAACATCTTTATCTATTGTTATTACTTTCTTCTGCATAGGCTTGAATTTTGTAGAAAACATATTCTGAGGAACACCTGCAAGATATAAAGGAACAATAGGCTGAAAACCTTGAACACTAACCATCTTTGTGATGGCCCTTTCATTTACCATAGAACCATGATTCAAATTAAGTTTGTTCGTAAGTTCTGTAGACATTGCTGTCCAGCCATTTGTGAACATACCCATTGCTTCATCAAATGATTCTGTCTGTGTAAATGTTTTTCTATACCTATCAACTTCCATACTCTGACAATGTCCTTTGAATATAGATGTTGTAGGTTGTGTAGTGATATAATTCCTAAAGTCACCTAAAGAATCAAACTCTACAAATTCTACTTGTCCGACACCTTTTACATCTTTTTTATAAGACCTCATATATACCCCCCATCTAGGATACTATATAAATTCTATATTATAATTATATCATATAAAATCATGTAAATCAATAGAACTTATAATAAAATTTTAAATATCTATTCTGTCAGAAGTATGTATTTTATTGTTCCTTTTACCAGGATAACAATTATAATCAAAGCCATATATTATTGGATTTTTAGACTTTTTCATATATTCTTTTTGTACCAACAAATCTTCTTTTTGTTTTATATACCTTTCACATTTAGAATGACAACCTAAATGTCTCTCTTTACAATCCTTACAACATGATATAGTACTAAACATATTATACTTCCTCCTTCAGCTTTGTTCTGTCTCCTTTGAAATAGAACATTGATATTGCAGCAGAATCAGAAGCATCATGGTTATATGAATACTTTATATCACCCATCATGAAAGTACCTTTTAATTTCCTTTTACTTTTTACTTCTCTCAATATACTAGATTCAAAGCCCATATTTATGCACCACTCTACTGTAGGCCATTTCTCTGGAGGTACACCACAACCATTTTGCTTCGGCTTGCTAGTACCAATAACTTGGGCTTTCCAACATCTAGTATCAACAGAATATACTTCAATACCAAAATCAGCCATAACATCAACTATGACAGAATTTAGTGCTCCTATACTTTTAATATAGTTTATATTTAAAAAACCTTGTGACCTTAGTCTTATTCTCTCTATTATACAAATAACTTCTTTAGCTTTAGATATATTACAACTTACTATATTTGTAAGTTTATTTCTTAGCACAGTTCTTTTATCAGAATTTGTGCTATATTTAGATAAGTTTATACTACCAACCTTTTTTAGTACACCATCTGCAGATATACTAACACCTGTATTTTCATAACTTTGGTCTATACCAATAATTATTGTATTATACATATTACCTCTACAATATTTGGTGTCACAATCTAAACAGTCAGCATAAATTGCAACACCAAATATAGGACATGATTTACTCATTAGGGATTATAATGTCATCAAATACAACTGGAATAAGCTTCTTAAGTTCTTCTAATAATGGCCTTGTTACTTCTTCCATCTGAGGATGTGCTGGACCAGTTTCTCTAGCTGCCCTAAGCTTGAAGAAATGTCTCCAACCTCTATAATTCATAGACATCACAACTTCTGTCTTTGTAGAATTAGGAAGCACAGACCTTGCTTCCTGAGGAGTTGCACCATTACCTATAAGCTCAAGATAAGCATCTTCTGCTTTCATCATTGCACCATACCATGCACCGTACTTATTCAAATCATCTACAAAGAAATAAGGCTCAATGAATGTAATCTCATTACCAAACTTATCTTTTGAATAATTACAATACCTTGTACTCTCTTGAGCAAATGATGTAAGTCTATGTCTAACAAGTTCATGACTTACACCTCTATCAACTATAAACTTAACAGATAAGAAAGAATGCTCAAGCATTGCTTCATGACCTCTCTTAATAAGACCAGCAACAAACTTCTTAGCGCTTTCTTCTGTTATCTTATCATTTGACTTATAACAAGTTCTGCCAGCAATCTCAATAAGTTTAAGCTCATCACCAGTGATTGGTGTTAAAATTTCATATCCAGCTTTTATGATTTTCATTTTATTAGTACTCCTCCACCATTTATCTTCCAACATGCATTTCTCAATGCACACTGAATGCATCTTTTACAATCAGGACTTTTAGCATCTTCTGGTCTTTTAACCATTTTATGTTCCTTCATAGCCTTTTTATATCTGAACTTTATTTCCTCAGCCCTATCAACAAAAGGAGCTACAACTTTACTATCAAACTCATAAATCTCGAGTTTTATATCCTGAGTATTTTTATCTTCTGATAATACAAAACCTTTATGTATACCAGATAAATACATATACCATTGTAACTGTTTTCCAGCAGATGGATGTTTTGACATTCTTTGGAATTGATATGTATTTACAGATTTCAATTCACCTATCATTTTACCATCATAAAACTCTGGTATCTCACAAATTATATCTGGTGTAAAACTAATTCTGTATTTCTCATTGAATTGTGTAACATCTAATTCTTCTGGTTTTGAATAACCACCACGAATAAACAATCTCTGCCATTTCTCATGTATAGCATTACCTTCTTCAAAAATCTTCATTAACCCTATCGGCAATTGTTCTCCTTGAAGCTGTCTATACATTAAACTAAGAACCTGCTGTCTTAAACAAAAATCTTTCTCACCTTTAATCAGAGATGAAGCATGTAAACCAATTCTTTCTTGTGATTCTAACCCTCTAGTCATTACTTGCTGAACAAATTTCGTTTCTTCTATTATATTCTTTGGAAGAAAGAATAAATTATTAAGTATGACCTCAAGTTCTCTAGCTTCACTACTTTGTATTTTTGTTTTATTACCAGTGGCTTCTTTCTTTATATCATTAATTAAGCCCATAACTTAAACCTTATTAATACATCTACTAATAATAGTATCCATTAATACCATAAAATCATGTTTGGCTTCTTCTAATGATTTATTGTTATCGAATACATAATCATAATTATAATCTTCAACATCATCATCAGAACTATTACCAAATTCATTTACATCTATATCTCTACGAACCAAAAGTGTAAATACATTACCCTTACACCTATCCTTGAATTTTTGTATTTCTTCAGCTTCTCTTATATGCACAAACATGAATACATATTCACGTTTATTATTAAAAAACTTATTAGCTTGTCGTAATAAATACTCTGTTGGATAATCATTATATGCAATAGATAATGCTTTTAAATCAGACAAAAACTTTCTTGCTTCTAAAGTCTTTTCGCCATGCCAACCAAGCATCCTTGCCACACTTTTAATTGGTGTTATTGCAGATACATTTTGAATCATACAATATTCTTTTACAAAGTTTATAAGTGTATCTTTACCAACACCACCTTTTCCATTTATAACTATTATTGCTTTTACCATTTAATACTCCTAATATAATAATTGCTTAGGTGGATGTGCACTATGATAATAAATATACCTACCAACAAGACCACATATACAATCTAATCCACAATCATGAATATACATATCAAAGAAATCTTCTACTTCTTCGCAGCCAATATCACATTCAATGATATGAACTAAATTCTCATTAATTGGTAAACGATTAAGCTTGTGCCTACCATAAAGATTAATACAACCAAATGTATAATCATTTACACCAATCTTTCTCATGTGCTCTGGTAGCTTCTTACCACCATAATTATTTATAAACTCACATACAGATATAATCTTATTATATAAGTCTGTTGCAACCATAGTTTTCAACTCATCTTTATGTTTTATAAAATCATGAGTTGAAGGAAACTCAAACCAAAATAACTTACCAATCTCTCTAATAGTAGATGTATGTTTCTTACCAAAAGAAGAACAAATACTATCAATCAATATATCTGTATATTCAACATCGCCTTCAAAGAAGTCATCTACAAGTGAGGTTATAATAACCTCAAACATATCTCTCTTGATTATTCTGATACCACTACCTCTTACTGAAGCTTCCCTTATAAAGTCATCATCGGCTTTCTTAATCATAAAGTTATATCTGAGATAATCTGTATTAATATCAAAGTAGTTATACCAGACATCATAGAAAACATCTTCAGCACAATCAAAATGAAACCTATCTTTACTCTGTGTGACTCTAACACACTTATTACCATGAATAACGACAAATCTATTATCACTGCATCTAATCCATCTAAGATGTTGACCAGAATTATAAGTCTCACTCAAATCTAAATGTGGTATCTGAATAAACATATTACTCTCCTTTAAATTTTGCTATGGTCTATATTTACTACACCATTAATATTATATATTGTTTTAATGCCGGCATTTAAAATCATCCTAGCACATATAGGACAAGGTGTGGCAGGAACTTCCTTTATGATACCATCAACTTCATCTTCTGCATACATATACATTGTACCACCAATCATATCTTTTCTACTAGCAGATAACATTGCATTTTGTTCTGCATGTACAGAATGACAATCAGAATAATCACCTGTATTATGTGGCTTATTATATCTCACACATCTACCAACATCACAACAATTCATTATACCTCTTGGATTACCATTATACCCAGTAGCTATAACTTCATCATTGTTTACAATAACAACACCATGTCTACGTTTTAAGCATGTACTTCTCTTACATACTGCTTTAGCAATACCAAGATAATATGTATTCTTAGATGGCCTCATTTGTCTATTTGTTAATGGTCCATTATAACCATATTCTTCAATAGACTTTTTAGCATCTGCTATAATATCATCTTGTACTGCTTCTTCAAGTGTTCTATTAACTAATACACCTGTAAATTTTTTATCACCACTTGTATCAACAATACCAAGATAGCCTTCTTTTACTATTTCATTACTCATTTTATCTTTTCCCCAATAAATACTAAAGATCTATAAATGTCGCCAATAGTATATTTTACATCTGTCCAATCTTCACAATCAGAACTACATATAATTATAGGACCTACAAAATCTACACCTCTTATAGTACAATTATATGGTAACTTCATTGACCTACCATCTTCATTACAGAGCACTACAAAATCACTTGCAAATGTTACCTGTTCTACATAACCACCTAAAATATTATGTAGCTCATTTAATAGCATATCACTATTATCATATTCTATACTTCTATATTCTGCATAACCTTTGTTAATAACAATTACTTTTAACATTTTACTCATCTTCATCCTCATAGAAGTCTTTTGGTACTCTCTTACCAAATTCTTGCGCTCTCTTAATCATAAGTTCTTTTCTTATAGTTTTAATTTCATCAAAACTAACAAAACCTCTATCAAAGAAACAAGGTATTTCACATTCTCCCATAGGATTACATACCTTTGATTTTACCACTTTACATTTCATGATAAAACCAACCTTTTCTGTTGCTGCAGAATTTCTAGGGTCTTTATTAGGTATTTCTATCCATGCCCTTCTAGCTACTTGAATCCTAAGACTTGCTGAATGTTTTAATTTCCTACCACCTGGAGTATCTGTCTTTTCACCGAACATCATGGCATTCATTTTATCTCTTACCTGATTAATGAAAATAACAGAAGTACCAGTTATCTCAATTATTTCCTCTATAGTTGGTAGATATTTATTAAGTAACCTAGCAGTACCACCTATTCTCTGTTCTTCAATAGAATCCTTATCTGCAGATTTAAGAACCTTTTCTGCATCTTCTTTTGGAACCAAACTTGGAACAGAATCAATACCTATAATCGGTATACCTGCTTTTGAAAACTTAATCGTCTTGTTAAAAGCATCTTCACCATATTTTGCTCTATACACTAATAATTGTTTTGGTCTATTACCAAACACTTTAGCCCTTTCGGCATCAAATGTACCTTCAATAGGAATATCTAATGCTAATTGGTGCATACTCATAAGGTGATATAATAGAGTTGTCTTACCTGAACTCTCTGGCCCAAATATTTCTATCGTTCTACCTTCTGGCATACCACCACCAATTATAACATCTAAATCTTCAATACCTGTAGACCATCTATTAATCTTTAAATTAGCATACTTAGAACCAATAGAATATATAGAGCCTTCACCTTCTTTTTTATTAATAGAATTACAAAGTTCTATAATTTTTTGTTTATCTGTATTAGCCAATGTATCACCACCAGTCAATTATGGGCGAGGTTTTACCTCGCCCATCCAATAACAAAATTAACTACAAACTTCTTCAATAGCTTCCATAAGCATCATGGCTTCTTTAGGATACTGCTTTGCATATACAAGAACCCAGGCATTACAGATTGTAACATACAGCCTCTTATCAATCTCACCATCTTCACACATTGTTTCCATGAAATCTTGGAGCTTATCAATTGTATCAATCTCATTTCTCTTGATAATACCCTTCATTTCATTCATGAAATCTGTTGTCATCTTACGTCTCTGCTTCTCTTCCTGCCTTCTCTTTTCAGCAACTTCTCTTTTGTGAGCATCAACATTTTCAACAAACTTTTTCTCTGTTTCTTTCAGCTCTGCAATGATACCTTTTAACTGCTCTTTAGTCATATCTTTTACTCCTTTCATTATGACTAACTATAAGTTTCAATACCGGTAACGAGACTTGAACTCGTACGATAACCTATCGAGGGATTTTAAGTCCCTTGTGTCTGCCATTCCACCATACCGGCTTATATATAAATGGTGGTGCCTGGTAGCGAAAAGTAACCAAATAATCTTGCAGGGTAACAATCAATTTTTTCAAGGAGTTACAAAATGACACTTAAATTTAGGAAAGAAAGTTTTGGCACCACCATCTATATCTTATTTGACTATAATTAATTATATCATATAAATATGAGTCTGTCAATATATATTTTTATTTATTTTATCTATTAGCTCTTGCATATAATGCTGAATTATATTTCTTTACCTTAGAAATATACAGACTTTTCTTAAAATCTAATGCTCCATACTCCACTAACAATTCTCTGACCTTTTTGTTGACCTTAGAACCATTTGGATTAGCATCTAACCTATCTATAAAATTATCTATGTTTATAAATACACCATTTGCTTTTCTTTCATCAACTATAACTTTTGCAGCTACTGCTCCAATACCTTTTATAGCTGTTAAACCTTGCTGAATAGCAAATTCACCATCTATCTTTCTTAATGATGTTTTAACCATAGAATAATTCACATGTGGTAGCATTACAACTCCACCATCTTTAACTGCATTCTCGCAATACTTAGCAAAATCAGCATCATTATTAGCATATTTAATTTTACTAAACCAGAATACCTCTGGATAATGAACTTTATAATACATCTGCTCTGTTGATACCAGCGTATATCCTACAGAATGTCCTTCATTAAATGAATACTCATAGAACTTCTTGAACAAATCAATAGCTCTGTCTTTCTCAATTCCTAACTTAGCACATCCTTTAACAAAATTGGCTTCATATTTTGGATAGAACTCCTCAAAATACCAGTTAAATGTAGGAATACCTATTTTCATCTTTGTTATAGCATGTGCTTCATCCCAAGTCATACCTGCTATTTCTACTGCCATCAACATAATCTGTTCCTGATATATTATTGTGCCATACGTCTTTTGCAGATACTTATCTAATGCTGGTATTCTCTGACCTTCTTCACCAATCTCAAATGCTTCTTTATTAGCTGCATAAATCTGAGGTTGTCCTTGCTTTAAAGGTCCAGGTCTGTTCATAGCTGTTGCTGCTACAACATCATTAAAACAGTTAGTATGAATACTTAACAATAGTTGCTGAACAGATGGTTTATCAAGCTGAAATACACCATTACAATTTCCTTCTGAGAAAGCTTTAATTACATCCTTATCTTCTGTCATTGATACATCGAAACAAGGAGTTCCGGTTATCTCTCTACAATCTCTAATCTCTGACATTGTTTTGAGACCTAATATATCAAACTTAATTACACCTATATCTTCTACATCTACAAGGTCATAATTTGTAAAATATCTGCCTGTCTTTGAATCTACTCTAAGAGCTGTATAATCTAATATGTTACCACCAGTTATAGCAACACCTGCTGCATGAGTACCAATAAATCTTACTTTACCATATAGCTTTCTAAAATGTAAAATTATATTATCATAGTTTTTATTATAATACTCATATAGACTATCATTTACTAAATCATCTTCTTGTAAGAAACCTTCTTCTATATGACTTTTAACATATTTCTTTATATCTGCCATAATTTGTTTATTTATCTTAACTTGCTGTGGCTCTACCGTCTTATCAGATGGTAAACCACAAACCTTAAATAAATCATTTAACAGATTTTCAACACGATACAATCCATAAGAACAAACCTGAGCAGCATGGCCTTCATAAGTTTGAAGTAAATGTTCGATTACCTCACCCCTTCTCTCTGTTTCGAAGTCAAGGTCAATATCTGGCATTTTCTTTCGTTCTTTCATTAAGAACCTTCTGAACTCAAGATTGAAATATATACTATCTACTTCTGTAATTCTCAAGGCATAACATACAATAGAATTACAAGCAGAACCACGACCTGGACCAACAACAATTCCCTTGTTCTTAGCCCATGTTGTATATTCTTCTACCATCAAGAAATAATCTTCAAACCCATGATAGTGAATAACATCTAACTCTTCTTTAGCTCTAGCAATATATTCTTTATTGTATTTACCTCTGAATTTCAAACCTTTCTTAACATGGTCAATTAATGTTCTGTAAGAATCTGTACCATCTTCAAGTTTTGGCAAAATCTGTTGAAGTTGGTCTAAATACAAATTCTCACATTTATCTTCTATTTCATCCAAGGCATCATACATTTCTTTAGCCAATTTTCTAGGATACATAAAATCTCTTTTATGCATCTCACAAAACCTCTTTGCTAAATCATCAGGCTTTGGCATATATCTTTCTTTGTATGTAGCTTCAATATGTGAAATATCGTGACCAGCTATTTCATGCATCTTAACATATGTACCCCAATCTTCTTTTCTACCTCTATGAGAATCTGATGTTAAAATACATTTAATACCTAATGTCTTTGCTAGTTTAATTGACCTTACATTTACATACTCTTGCAATCCTTCTTCTGATATTTTATAAGGCTGAACCTCTACATAAAAATCATCGCCGAATATTGACTTCATTTTTCTTAGAAAGTTAAATGCATTCTGTTCTTTCTTGTTTATAATACACTGAGCCAAATAACCGGCAACACAAGCAGTAGTACAAATCAGACCTTCATGATATTTTTCTAATAACTTAAAATCCCAGATAGGATTATAATATTTTTGTTTCTCACCTTCAAACTGAATCCTGTTTAAGTTTTTATAACCTTCAAGATTCTTTGCAATCAATATAAGATGGTAACCTCTTGTCTTTTCTTTCCATACAGGTAAGAAATAACCTTCACATCCTAATATTGGTTTTATACCTACATCTTTACAAGCCTTATATAATTTTACCAACCCATTTGTATTACCATGGTCTGTAGAACATAAAGACTCATAACCTAATTCTTTAGCTAATACAGCAAGTTCTGAGAACTTACCAAAGCCATCGAATGTTGAAAACTCTGAATGACGATGTAAATCAAACATTTGTCACCTCACTAAACAAATTATCATAAAAACTCTGAACATAGTTCCTATCTGTTATTTTTCTAAATGAAGCTGTACTTTTGATTCTCTCACAAATATCTAAATCAGGTTCCTTAAAACTATCAGAATTAGCTTTTGCTACAGAACCATTTATACTATCTTCATAATATTTTGTTATTCTTCTATGTACATCTATTGACTTTATTATCAATTCTCTTTCTATTATTATATCATAAAAATCTGGAAACGTCAATATCAAGCCTTGCAGGCATTCAAATTTCATATCTGTTATGTTTTGTTTTGTTTTTAATATAAGTGGTACACAATCACAAATAACTGCTTCCATAAAACGTATAATGTTAAATTCTTTTTTATTATAGCTTGGATTTACCAATGTATATCTAGCCAACTTTAAATTATACAGATATGTACTTTGTGTAACCCTTACATCTCTATTGTCATAATCAAATATATTGAACTGACCTGTCTTGGCATTATCTCTTACAAAACCAACACGTCTCCTATTCAGATAATCTAACACATTTTTCTGAACTGTATATAAATACTTCCTATCCTCTGTAAAAGCAGAAGCACCATAATAGAAATCATAGTATTTTGGAATCTCTTGAACAAAAGTATTAAATAGAACAAATTCATAAATTGGACCATATTCACAATTTGACCAATTCAATGCACCGATCCTTTTATAACTTTTAAAATTCCAAACTTTACTAAAATCTACTTCATCTGGGTCTAAAACAAAATGTACAACATTCTTATTTCTTATAGCTTTTACAAATATAAGTCTTTCTATCAACCTTTTCATTAAGTCATACTGCATACTATACGTATCATCTACTCTTGTCATTTTATTTATCTCTTTGAGTAATTTTACATCTAATACATTTGCAGTATGTCTATTGATTGGTGCTTTTATTATAATTACATTATCAAAATCTTCCATGAGTTTTTTATAATGCTTATACATAGATTTCCATGAGTCATAATTCCACTGTCCAGCTTTAATTATTTCTGGCTCAGATGTTAAAAGTTTATTCAGCTTAAAATCTTTATAGAAATCTATAATATAAGCATTAGGTAAAAACTCAATGGCTTGATTTACAACAGCACCTAGAATTTCATTCTGATAAGCTTCTATACTACTTAGCAGTACTATCGCTGTGTTTGTCATGCCCTTTAACTACATTCCTTTCATATAAATGTAAGGAACCTGATATATGTGTATAGTGACCTAATGGAATACCAAGTTCCATACTCATCAATATTTGCATGTTTGTAAACTGAAATACATCGTATGGAAAACCCATCCAAAGGTCATTAGACCTCATATACGTAGTCATATATAACTTATTTTCTCTAATAAAGAATTGTAAGCATACTGTACAATTTATATCCTTACTATCTTGATTAGATGCTTCTTTAATATGTATAACAGCCCTTCTTGAATTGGGATTATTCTTTAGTTCTTGTTTTACAAATTCCCATTGGTTAAAACCATATTTATATTTTATGCAATAACCATAGTTTGAATTTACATGAACTCCATCATCTGACATTCTATCCCAACCATTAGAATACTTCTGTATCTCTTTTAATTCATTATTA
>Ga0265299_10002581_pt1 | contig 18408 bp, 24 predicted proteins | sample AusTroGonzalo_MG_4_FD_193485 | JGI IMG/M metagenome (GOLD analysis project Ga0265299, IMG submission 193485) | Bovine rumen microbial communities from tropical cattle in Woodstock, Queensland, Australia - Gonzalo_02 | ecosystem: Host-associated > Mammals > Digestive system > Stomach > Rumen ... | reverse complement strand
TGATCATAGTCTACATTTGGATAATCCCCTTTATTATTATCATCGATTACAGAATATCCACCGACACAACTATGATAATATACTTTATTCTCTCTATTTAGATATACCCAATAATAATCATCAGTACCATCAACTGCACCAAGAAGATAAACAATGTCCTCTGTCCTCACTTCATCAGGATTTCCATTATTAACATCAAAAAACCTAAAATGTACATATTTTCCTGAATCCCGTGCAGCTTCTTCTATAATTTGTGTCCTATTACTTTTGGAAATACTAAATCTCTGATCTTGAAATATATTATATTTTCTATAAAACGCAGCATTTAGTTCAGCAAGTACTTTTATATTAGGAGTTATACAAGGATTTCCAAATCTTCCTGATTTATATTTATCTTTATATACATCTAATATAAATTTTCCAACTGCCTGAGATCTTGACTGTCCAGCTTTACAGTGAATAATAAAATTATATCCCAAATGTTGATCTATAAAATTAAATATTTCATTCGCCTGTTCTTCGGTGATGGCTCTAAATAAAACACCATCATATTCAATATCCTCTGTAAGATCATCAAAATTTACATTCAATACATTTTGTGAGCTCTCGAGAAGATGTTGATTGTCGAAATCTTTTTTTATAGGTTCCAAATAGTGTTTTATACAATTATCACTTCCCTCAATTGATATTATGGCGACACCAACATTGTTTTTTATTTCTTGGATATTTTCTCTGAAGTCTTTTTTGCTATAAACAGTAACCGTATTCATTGTTTTCTTAATTTATCAATCAATAAATCAATACTCTTTATACAGTAATTTGCTAGAGCTCCTTCATCGCCTACCCAACCTCTCTGTGACATTGCGGCTTGCATTAATTTTAAAGATCCCTCAATTCTAAATTCTTCCCAATTTATATTTTTATTTTTTTCCATTGGAATATATTTAATATTTGATATATAATCTAGTATCTCATCTTTTGTTGCAAATCTGAAGTTATCGAGATCTGAAACAAGCAATTGTCCATTACTTTGCTTGAACCAATAATTTTCCTCTGTATCTTCTCCCATAAAGATATAAGTCTCATGATATTTATCTGAGTATAAAATATCTCCTACTCGAAATAAGTCTTTCCAGAAATTATCCCAAATTAGGTGAGATTCAGATGGAAAAAGATCACACTCATTTGATCCAACCGGTCTTATTTTTCTACCGTATTTATCATACTGAGCCTTGTTCGTTTTTATTATTTGATCTTCTTCTACGTTTTCAAAAATAACTGTGCCTTCTGATTTTGAATAAAGTTCTAATCCCTGAGGCGCATTTTTCAGTATTTCTATTAAATTACTCATAGCTTTTTAAATATTAAGTTCACAATCTTTAAGTCCAAGCCAATCTGCTACTAAATGTCTATGGCAAAAATCACCAGACTTTTCATAACACACCATAGCAATATCTTTATTAGGTCCAGCCAGCTCTTCTAAATCTCTTATAACTTGATTTGGATCTAAGTGGCCGAGAACCTCAGACTTATATCTTTCTATAAATCTTTCTTTATCTTTAGTGATTTTGTATTCACTTAGTATCGACCAAGTAGTTGCTAATGGTTTATACTGAGGAAATTTCCATCCATTAACCGGTTTTAGGCATATACTAATCGGTGTTATCTTTTCAGTATCTAACTTTCCTATCTTAGAAAAATAAGTTGTATATATTTTCATATCATATATAAGAAAATAAAAGGAAGAAAGTCAAGATTTTGTCTCTTTTCTCTCTTCCTATCATACTTTTTCTTGTTCTTATATGGACGATTCATAGCAACCCACTTGCCATCATTTCGTTCCAATTCTTCATTCCGGCTTATCATTCTCAATATCTTTACCGGATCTGCGCTTTTAGTTAATTTCGATTTTTTCATAAATGTTCTAGTTTTTTATTATATTTTTCTCTGGCTATCTTATTTGCTTCTACATCTGATTCTAAACAGACTAGCCCTCTTTGCTTCCAGTAACTAAAAATTTCTTCTTGTCCAGTGGAAGTAATTGCCTTAACATCTCTTTCTTCCGTTGTCCAGAAGTATCCAATACATTTTTCTTCTACTCCACGGACTTCTACGGGTATTATATCGTTGCAGTGCATTTCGTAGTGGTATTCTATGTTTTCTACGTTAGTTGTATTTCCAGATATGAATTTCCAATTTACAGTTTTCTTTCTATATTTTGGAAATGAGTTTAAATTATAAACAGTAGCTTTATCGTAATGGAATATATCCTCTAACTTTCCATGTAAATACCACCAATTATTTTGATCTAATGCACCAACATCTACTAGTTGTTTCGTTATTATTTTATTATAATCATCGTCTACTGTAGATATTAATTTCAAAATTTTCTTATTCATAATACAACTATAAGGATTTGGGGTGATATAAAAAACAAAGGGAGTAACTATCTACTCCCCTTATTGTCTTGAATCAGGAATCTAAATTCATCATTCCTGTGTGGTGATTCACTATAGAACCAACCATCTTTGTCCTTTTTTATAATTTTTCCCATATTACAGGTAACCATTCCCTCTAGTAATTTATTTCCTTGAACATAAACCTCTCCTTTATACAGGTGAAATTTTTGAGCAAGATAATCCTCTACATAAAAAGGTATTTCCTGTTTAGAATCTTTCTTTTCATACTTATCTACAGGGGTTTCATCATCCAGGAAACCTATAATATCTTTTTCTAAATTTATTATCTCTCTTTTTTCGTCTCTTTTGCTATCTGGATCAACAAATTCATCCTCTCCTGGCACCCAATTAGGATCCATTTCATCTTTATCAAATCTAGTTAAGAATGCCCAAGTAATCGGTTTATCTTTCCTAGACCATTTTCTCATAAATTCCTTAGCTGCCTTAAATCTCTTTTCTTCCAACTCTTTAATAACTTTACTCTGTCCCGTATTAAAATTGAATATTAGGGCAGGAATTGTTATTTGTTTTAGTTGTAGGTTGAGATTATTATTATCAGCAATATGTCCATGAATATTAACTTCATCCACTATTGCTTTTAGAGTATCAATTGTGCTGATTTCTTGAGCTTCAACCAAAGACATTACCTCTTCTTTAGCATCTTTATTGATTAGATTATCTTTAAGGTACTCTTCAATTGCCCCGATATCTAAGTTTCCGAAGGTTTTGATATATCGAATTCTGCCAGGTCTTCCAATCAGATTTTGATTTATATCCAGAGTATTTGTAGTAAGAACATAAAGTTTCCTGCTCTTATTCATAACTCCATCTATCAATTTTAATAGGATCTGACTAGACTCTGCATCATTTTGCCTAAATGTTTTTTCAGCTTCGTCCAATAATATTATACATTCAAACTCCAATGAAGATATGAACTCTAATATACCTGGAAGGCATTGTGATACATTAATTACTGGAATATCTAACTCGTTGCACAATATTTTTGCAAGTATTGTTTTTCCACAACCTTTGGTACCATTAAGACATACTCCCAGATTCTGTCCCATCTTCTCAAAATAGGGACTATACCATGTGGCTTTTATTTTATCTAGGAAGTCTTTACCACCAAGATCATATATTTTAAATGGAAACTCAAACTTTTCTGCAACTTTTCTAAGCCCTAATCTTCCATCCATTGGGTTAGGACTTTTTTCTAGATTAAATATTCCAGGCCCAGGCGTTGGAAACAGTTTAAATTGCCCAGATATTGGAAACATTAATCCATTATCTCCATACATCCATTTATTCATATTGATACTTTCCATCTAATAGATTAAACATATCGATATAATCAATTCCACATTGGTGAGCAGCGTCAATATCTCTGCTACTCAAACCAAATCTTCCAGAGTGTACGCCTATATATACAATATCTTCAATATTTTTCCACTCTTTTATAGCACTCATTAATGTTCTTTCTTTTGGAAGGCCTTCTTGCATTTCTTTCAGAATTGAACAACTTCTTATTGGAATTCTAAGATAAGTACAGATGCTAAGTGCTATATATTCCAAGGTTATTTCATTACTTTGTCTGCTTCCGAAACTAGGAATTAATTCTGGTGCTGGAAATATTAGATAGATTTTCTGTGGAGCGAAAGATGCAATTCTATCCCATACCTGAAATTTTGGCATAAGATCAAATACGGCTCTCGGCATTTTATTAGGACATCCATTACTCTCCCAGGATTCATACAAACAATCTAGGACATCACAAATAATAGCTTTCTTTTTTACATTTCTTATTTGTTGCTCTGACGGTACTGTATCTCTTCTTGGTTCGTTATTATTGCTCCACGGTGAGGATGGCTGTGTTGAAAATCCACTTCCCCAACTAGGACGCCAAGAACTTTCACTACCTCTAGATTGATTGTTTCTTTCCCAGGGTTTTACCTCAGGTGTACTACTACCAAATCCACTACTCGGTGACCATCCGGATGAACTTCCAAATGGTGTTGATGTATTTCCACTATTCATATAAAACTGTTCTTCTTTCTTTTTAAAATATTCTTGTTTTTCCCGCTCTATTTTCTCATGAAGTTGTTCCTGTTCTTCTATTTTCTTTTCCATTTCAACTTCAGCTTCGTCGACTTCTTCAACGAAAACATCCTCGTCATCATCTTCTCTTGGATGATCAGAATAGTCGGGTTCTAGATACTCTTTAGGTTGTTGCTGATCCATTACTATCTTCTTCTTTTTTATTTTCTGCTTCTTCCAATTTCTTTAGAAGTGCAGGATCATAGTTTTTGTTTTTTAGCAAATCTTGTAAAAAGCACATACTATTTCTTGGAGAACACTTATCATGTTGTTCTGTATACATCATGCAAGTATCTTTACAAACTGAATCGATTACCTCATTAATTCCAACAAGGTGATTCTTTTTGATAAGATCTTGATATATATTATCTACATCATATAAGTTTTCTTCAATAGTTCCCTCTACTGGCATGAAATTTACTAGTCTATCATCTCCAACACCTTCTTCGGCAACTGGAAGATTACTGCAAAATTCCAAAAAACTTTCTAGCGGATCGTCTAATTTCAACGGGTTTTTTAAATTTTGACATACAGCTAAGCCATATGGACAAACTTTATCACATGAAAATACCGATCCCCCATCATCTAAGTCAATGTCGGGAATTACTTGAAACAATAGAGTTCTTTTATCTCCATTTTCCAAAGTTATTGGTACTTTAATTATCTTTTCTACTTTGTTTTTTGCCATAATAGTTTTTTATTATTCTTCTACTAACCATTTATTTAATAATATTTTATTTTTTCCTGTTACTTGATTAGATATGGAATCTATTTGAGTTCTAAACATCTTCCTTATTTGATTCTTTGTATATTTAACTCCATTGTTCAAAATGATAAACTCAATTTCTTCTTTGTTATTCATTTTACTTTTTCGTATATACTGTTAAAATAATCATCGTCCAATGCTGTAAACTCTCCACCAGGTAACTGAACTATCCACATTCCTTCACATAAACTCTGATCAAACATCGTACAGTGAAATTTATGATATGGCTTTTTACTAGCTACCCGTATGTTTTTCAAGGCTGATCCTGTAAATATTATACAGTCAGCAAGGTTCTCTCTTTTAAATTGAATTGCTAATACAGTTATTTCAGGATATTCTACTCTTCTGTATAAATTATCCACTATTAGGTTTTTATTGTAACATCTTTATATTTCCAATTCAATATTAAGGATTTGCCGGAATCTCCAAATAGACTAACTTTAACATTTTTATCCCCATTCCAACATTTTAGAGGATTATTAAAGTTTGGTATTTTAGACATAATCATCTGAAATTTTAGTCTACGAAGTAACATAGAAGTTTTTATATGAACTTTTTCGTGTTCTTCAAGAGTACGATTATCTTTATCTATGTTTTTTAGAATCCACTCTAAATTATCTCTATATTCCTTAGATCTCAAACTATTTATTGATCCCTTAGTACGATATTCTCTAATCGCGCTAAATAGTGCAGAACTTGTTTTGGGGAGACCATTAACAGTTGAAATTAATTCTGTTGCATCATAATCTCTTCCCTCTACATCTGGCAATTCTTTCTTAGCATAATATTTATTTCCATATATGCCGAGACTTTCCAAAAACTTTATAGCTGGATCTTTCTTTTTTGGTTTTGTGGGTAGTTTAGTATATTTAATATTCTTCTTTAATTGCAAATAGTCTACTGCTATTCCAGAAATAATATAATCTGCCTCTACTTCCGCTAATTTTTGGAAACTGAATGACTTAAGATCATTTCTACTAATAACTGGTAATTTTGATAGATCTAGTAGATATGCATTTTTATATAGAAGTCGCATTTCTACACATCCAGTACTCCGTAATCTTTGTGCCAATTTGTCAGATACCATAACACCAAGATAATTTATATTTAAAAGTCCATCACAAATTATATTATAAGATCTGGTACATTCTAAATTTCTCATTAATCCCGGCTGTATTCCAACTGTATTCTCTGGTATATCAATATCCACAAAGGAATCTAGTATAATACTGAGATTTGCTCTAGTTTTATTTCCCTGAATTCCCCGAACTTTTTGCCACATTGTTGAAACTGGTTTTACTTCATTGGGGAGTTTCTTTTTGCTCTTGGAGATTCTTATATATTTTCCAATAAACTGTGGATCTGTTAAAACTCTAGCATGTTCAGCACAAAGATTTTCAACAAGATTAAAAACACTATATCTACAACCTTTCTTATAGCATCTTCTTCTATTTATTAAGTCATCGGTGTTAACTTGATAATTAGCATTATTAGCTCTCTTCAGACATTCTTTCTGAAACTCAATAAATTTTTGCTGTGTTCCATACATACTATAAAACATGCGTATCATTTCAGTATCTTGTGTAGAGAGTACTAATGCTTCTACTGGATCTAGATACTGTAATGGCATTTTACTAAGTATCATAAAAATATCTTGAACTTCTTCTAATACAAGTTTTTTCTTTCTCTGTGGTCCACGATGTCTTATAAGTGTCAATATATAATCTCTATGATCAAAAGCACCCAGTATTATCTCCTTTTTTCCAGAAGTATTAATTACATGGGTTTGACCATCGGCGAAAGAGACGTGTACTATAAATTGATAGGACATTTTAGATTTATCCAATAACTTAAAATTATTATTGGTCAAATTACTATACTTTTTTACTTCTAAATTTGTAAAAGGTACTACGATTGTTTTTTCTATCATTTTAAATACAATTAAATTTGACTATCATATATAAGAGTCTGAAAGCCTTACGTATAGAGTGTAAAATTAAAAGAAAAATTTATATGCGATTAAATTTAAGAACGTACGGAATTGTAATTGATAAAAATAAATTTGAAAGAATATCAAATAAAAGACCTTTCCTAAATAAACCAATTGGAGGTTTATGGGCCAGTCCGCAGGATAGTCGATATGGTTGGATTGACTGGTGTGAAGGAGAGGATTTTCGTCTTGATAAGTATAGTAAAGTTTATCAAGATTTTACGCTAAAGGAATCTTCAAAATTATTAGTTATAAATAATCTCAAAGATTTTATGAGATGTTTAAGAAGATTTCCTTTAGAGAATAAGTGGGTTCCGGAAGAAAAGTTAATAGATTTTCTTTCTATAGAGGCCGCCGGATATGATGGTGTATATTTAACAGAAAGGGGTAATAGGGAATGTCATCTTCCACTACAATGCGCATCGAGTCTTAATTCATGGGATTGTGAGTCTGTAGTATTATTTAACCTCGACTGTATTGAAAAAATATATGAACCCACATACTTAGATAAATGGGAAGAGAAAGATCTATGAGAACTAATGAAGATAAAAGAGTTGTTGGTTTTATTAATAATCTTTCTGCCATTATCTAAAATTAATAATCCAATAACTTTGGGGGAGCTGATATTAGGCTTCCTCTTTTTTCACTCGAAATTCTTATTTTTGAAATAAATCAATAGTTTATAATTATATGATAAAAAGTATTTTAGACACAGATTTGTATAAATTTTCAACGAGTTATGCTTATTGGGTATTATATCCATTAGCAGAGGGAACATTTAAGTTTACAGATCGCAATAAAGAAACTTATGATCAGGCATTCTTAGATCTCCTAAAAAGTGAAGTTAAGAAATTAGATGATCTATCGCTAGATGATGTGGAATATAAGTGGTTAATTAATAATATTACTTACATTCCGAGCACTTATTGGGAATGGCTTAGAACTTTTAGGTTTGATTCTAATAAAGTTTCCATGAGTTTAAATGATTCTGGCCATCTTAATATAGAAGTGACTGACTTATTATATAAATCTACTCTTTATGAGGTTCCTATATTAGCTATAGTAAGTGAATTGAGAAATAATTTCCTAGGATATCTTAATTTATCAAATTTAGCTTTTAACAAAACACTTGAAAAGTTAGGTAATAAGATTGAATTTGCAGAAAAATACGAATTACCATTTTCTGAATTTGGCACTAGAAGACGATTTTCGGTTCTTTTGCATGAGATGGTTGTTTCATACTTATCCGCGTGTAAGTATTGTATGGGAACATCTAACGTATATTTTGCAATGAAATTTAGAATGAAGCCTATTGGAACATTTCCGCATGAGTGGATACAAATGCATGCTGCTTTGTTTGGGAATAAGCGAGCCAACTATTTAATGTTAGAAGATTGGATAAAAGTTTATAGAGGAAATCTTGGAACAGCGCTTACAGATTTATTTGGGACAAAGTCTTTTCTCAGAACACTTACTAAACAACAGGCACTATTATTACAGGGATATCGAATAGATTCTGGGGATAATTATGAAGTCGGAGATATGATAATAAGACGTCTAGAAGAATTCGGTATAGATCCAAAAACAAAGCTCTTAGTTTTCAGCAATGCACTAGATTTTAATAAGTATAAGGATATTTACACATACTTTAAATCAAAAATAAAAGTTAGCGCCGGAATAGGAACTAATCTGACCTGTGATCCTGGCATTGAAGATTATAAACCTGCTAATATTGTAATGAAACTTAGTAAGGTTAGAATGTCAGAAAAAGATCCTTGGGAATTATGTATTAAGATTTCTGATGATAAAGGTAAGTGCATGGGAGATCCTAAGGAGATTTCTATTGCATTGTATGAATTACATTTAACTGATTGATAAATATTAAATTATGAAAACGTTATTAATTGTTATTGATCTTCAGAAAGATTTTTGTGAAGGTGGAAATCTAGCTGTTCCTGGTGGATTAGCAGCAGGGCAGTGGTTAGCTAAGTGGTTGGATAAAAATAGAAGTTTAGTAACAGATATTTATATTTCTTTAGACGTTCATTTTCCAATACATATTAGTTTACCTGGAGCTTGGGAAGGTTGTATTTCTCCGTTCTCTAAAGTTTCTTCAAAGGATGTGGAAGAAAATAAAATATTACCTAAATATCTGAGTAAAGATTTGGTAATAGATTATCTGAAATTCTATGAAAAATATATGGATGAGCCGCTTACTATTTGGCCCAATCATTGTTTGTTTGGAACAGATGGGATAAGTTTAGAAAATAATTTTTCTACGGCCCTTAATAATTGGTGTTTGAAAAATGGAAAGAAACCGGAATATGTTATAAAGGGTACAGAGGAGTGTTCAGAGATGTTTAGCATGTTCACACAAGCAGTAAAAACTAAACAGGATGTAGAAAACTTAGTCAAGGTAAGAAATCTAATTAAGTCTTATGATAGAGTTTATATATCTGGACTAGCTAAAGATGTATGTGTTTATAATTCAGTTAATGATCTAATTTATATTGCAGAAAAAGATCCTGATTATATAAAAGATAAGATTGTATTTTTAGAGGATGCTATGGCTGGAATAGATAAAGATAGTGAGAAAGTTAAAAATCTTTGGAATAAAGCTATTACCGACTTTGGCGCAAAAATTTATAAGGAATAAAAAAGAAGGAGTTATCATGCTCCTTCTCCTTTTATTTTCTTGATATGAACGTTTGTCCACTTTGACACAGGTTCCCCTATTGGTGTTAATATGTCTACTCGGTTTGTCCACCGAGGGTTCATAGTATCGTGGATTACATAACGCCCATTAATCTTTCTATTACCGGATTCAACAGTAAGTTCGACTGTATCTCCGTATTTATAAACCTTAAGCAGATCTCTTGACACTGCTACCCACCTTATTCTTCCTTTTTTAAGGTGACTAAGATTTATCTTACTATTATCAGCTGTTATTAGCGGATCACCATCACATTGTTTTGTTACTGGATGATATTGCGTTACAGTAACTCTTCTATGATGATTAACAGCCATTTTATTTCCGCTCTTTTTATTTTCTGCTTTTTTATCTTTTTTCTTTTTCTCTGCCTTTTTTTGCAATGCAGATAATTGCTTAACTTCTTTTGATGATTTTTCTTCAAACATATCATCATCTACAGGCTCTTCAAAAGATGACCAATCTGTATTCACTACGTACTCAATGGCCTCTTTCAATTTCCTTTCTTTTCTATCCTCTTCACTTTCTTCGAAGAGGAATCTAAGGTTAGGTAACCCCATCATTAATAAAAATAGGGTCATCATGATGAAGATTATATCGTCCTCATCCAGTTTTCTTCTTCGTTTTTTCATTTCAATTTGTTTTAAATTAATACTAAAAATAAATGTAGAATCCCATTCGTTGACTTTAGTGTTAATAGGCATTTCTACATATATAAGGATTTGAAAGGAAAAAAGAAGGGAGAGATTTTACTCCTCCCTAATTATAAATAATTGTTTGATCTTAAGTAGCTGCATTAGTATTTTCATTTTTATCAGCTTCTTTATTATTTTTCATAACAATCTTTCTTCTACATTTTGGGCATATAAAGATAAGATCACCGTTTTTTGCTATATCTTCCAATCTCGCCCAAGAACCACAGCGCGGACATTCTGTAACATCTTTTGACATATTAGTTAGAATAAATGCTACTACCATTATTAATATTCCGCCTAAAATTCCTAATAAAGCATACATAGTTAATAAAATTATTTTAAGTTAATAGTATTCTCATATATAAAGAATTCTCGGCAAAATAAGCGCAAAAAAAAGACGGAGTCAAAAAACCCCATCCTTTTTTTTATTACGAATACAATACTCTATCTAACTGCCCCCTTTAAAGCATCCTCAAATAGACACTTATAATACTTCTTTGGGTTCTCTAACGCCCACTTGTTTTGGCTCTGATTGGCCTTTAAGTGTATTTCACACCCATATTCCGGGCAAGATAGCGTTATAACATCGCCTTCCCTGACATTTTTGATCAGGTCTAGCGGGAAGTATCTAGGAAAATATCCTAGTAAACGATTCTTTCTTGTATCCTCTAGATTCTCATCTGGCTCGGGGATACCCAATTCTTTTTGAAATCCCCAAAACTGATCGTTCCAGTTATCACACTGATTTCCTGAGATCCACAGGCAAACCACTGGCTCACCTTTGGATAGTCTAATACCAATTAGATTCTCTGTTCTTTTAGTAACCCATTCGTCACCACACCAGAGATCACTTTTTTCGGGGATGATAAACATTTCCCCTCTAATAATCTGTTTTTCCATAAAATAAAAACTCATTAAAAATAAAAATGTAAAGAAACTCCTTATTCTCTCTTCAACTTAAGGTACATTCCTATTACATATATAAGGCATTGAGAGGAAGTGAGAAGGAAAAATAAAAACCCCCTATTTTCACAAACAGGGGGAAAATTTTAAAAAATGAACTAAAACTAAAATAAATGCATAAAAATGATTACATATATAAGGTTTTGAGGGGATGAAAAAGAAAAGGCCTTATTTAGCCTCTTCCTTTAAGAATTCTGGGAAATCTTTTTCAAGCTTTTCCCTATATCTATCATATTTCACCAATCGATGATTTAATCTATCTAATAGCGAAACAATCTCTACATCATTTATCAATCCGCAGAGTTCTTCTGAGATTTCCACCGTGCGTTTCTGCATGATGGCTCGATCTCTTACTTTTTTCATAAACCGCTCGAGATCCTTCTTAAAAGCGCTATCTAATTCATAGAACTTTTTCGCGTCTTTTAATTTTTCAATCAACTCATCATTTTTATGAAGAGTTTTCATGTGTTCGTCGATCCAGAAAGCTATTTCTCTCTTCTCGATTTTCTTCTGCCATTCCTTAAACTCTTTAATTTTGGCATTTTTTCTCTTAAGTTCTTCTCTAAGCCATCTATTTTCCTTTATGGCTTGATCATAAACAATTTCATTCGGGATCTTTTCCATATCCTTCAAAATTTAAAAAAAACATATGTAGAGAACTCCTTATTCTCTCTTCAACTTAAGGTACATTCTACTACATATATAAGGGTTTGAAGTGATGTAGGGAGGAAAAAAATAAAAACTCCTATTTTCACAAATAAGAGCCTTTATTAATTCAATTTAAAGTAATATGATAATACGATTTATACTAATAATCCAATACCAGGAGTTGCACTAGTTCCTACAACGGGGTGATTTCCTATTTTATTCAGTATTGTTTGTAGTGTTGTATGCCATCTCAGTTTCTTAGGTGCATCAAGAATTGGCTCCTTTATTTTTGACATAGCTATTCCAGTTACTACAATCAACACGTTTTTATCTTTTAGTAAATCTTCCAGAACCTCTTTATCAATGAAAATAGATTCATTTTTCTTAAAGCTTTTATACCATCCATCAGGTATTAAACTAAGTTCTGTGCTCATACTTCCAGAATCTAGTATCAATACTCTCTTATTAGGCCATTCTCTTTTTACTGCTTGACCAACTAGTATGGCTTCTTCTTTTCCGCTTATTATATTCACATCTATCCCCACTTCGTCTTTTATTAGCTTGCAAATTTCTTCTTTGTTTTTTATGTTCCTGTACAAAGCAGTTGCAATACATATTCCGGATTTATTATTGTCCCAGAAAGATTTTATAGCAGGTAATACTTGTTTTTTAAATTTATTAACGTCAAGAACTCCATTACTATTTACTAGATCTTTCGTTTCAGTCCTCTCGATTTCTTTTCCGTCTTTAGTTAATTTTTTCACACCAGAGGAAGATAGCTCTAAAACAAATTGTGGCTTTTTTATCCTAAAGTTTATCATGTTTTAATATAAAATTAACATAATGTGGTAGTAGAAGAGAAGATACATATAATCCGATATATATACCTTTCCCGACTATTACCACGATTACATTTTAATTCAAATTACTTTTTATAAAATTACCAGAGTCATCCTTTTCCCATATTGTTTGATTTCTAGAACCACGGAAAGCAAGAGTTAAATCTCTTTCTTCTATTTTAAACTCTCCATCTACTAAAAAATCTATGTAGTTGAGAATTTCTGGCATCTTCTTTTTTAATTCCTCAAGTTCGTCTCCTGAAAATAACCAAATATCTTTATCAGGAAACCGTCTTTTTATTTCACTCAAAAACCGTAGAAGTTCCTCTTTTGGTGAGTCAGTCGGATTTCCACCAGATAAAGTCAAGCCTTTTATGTATGGTTTTTTAAGAATTTTACCTAATTCTTCTATAGTCTCTTCGGTTACTTCCTTTCCTTTCATAAAATCCCAGGTTTCAGGATTATGACAGCCCTTACATTTCTTATTACAACCTGAGATCCAAATGGTTACTCTACATCCTAGACCATTATTTACATCTGGGCTTGTTATATTTAAGTATTTCATAAGATTTAACTTTTTACATGTTTTACTCTATTTTCAACTTCATTCTGTTTTCCTATATTAAACGCCGTCTTGTAATCACCAGTAAGATAACCAGTCACTCTTCTTAACTGACTGATATTAGGTGATCCACATTCAGGACATCTATCATTAAATTCTCCAGTATATCCACAATCATTGCAGGTATCATTAGGAACATTTACTGCAAAATAAGGAACATCATGATCCATTGCATAGTTTACCAGAGTCTCTAATGCATCCAGGTTATTTTGGATTGTACTTGGTAATTCTACATAAGTTATACATCCAGCTGAAGAGTATCCAGTTAATTGAGATTCTATATCTATCTTCTCAAATGGATCAACCTCTCTCCATACTGGTACATGCACAGAATTAGTAAAGAAATCCTTGTCACTTACATTTGGAATAATACCATATTTTGTTCTGAATTTTTTAAGGGCAGTATAACAGAGATTTTCAGCGGGTGTATAATATACTCCAAAGTTTAATTTATATTCTTCTTTGTATTCTGCACAACGCTTTTTAAATAAAGATTCGATTCTCTTTGCTAACTTCATACCTTCTTCAGTAGTATGATCTGTTCCAATAAGTAGCTGTAATGTTTCTGCAAGACCTAATTGACCAATCACAACAGTTCCGTGTTTAAGTGCTGATCTAATACCCTCTTCAGGAACATATCCAGCCATAGTACCATTCTCATACATAAACTTAGCAGAATCAGGGCTTTGACTACAGATCCAATTAAATCTTTCAATCAACATATCTTTTGCTTCTGTGATTTTTCTACCAAGAAGCCTCATAAATTTTTCTACATCACGATCTGCTTCCATAGCTAGTGTTGGAAGAATTATCGTAACAGGACATATATTTCCACGACCATCTTTGAGCTGTCCAAACCCATTGATGTCCCAACCATTTGCGGTTCTACATCCCATCGTACTGAAATAGGTTTTGGGGTCATTTCTATCATAACCCGCATTTCCACTCCAGTCAACATTTGCATAGTTGGGATATAAACGTTTAGTTGTTGACTCTAGCGCGAGTCTATAAAGATCATAATTAGGTGTTCCCGGCTTATCATTTATACCCTTCATGTATTGGAATATACTACAAGGGAATATAGGTGTTTTATGAAATTTACCAACACCATTAATTGATCCTTCCAAAAGAGCTTTAGTTACCATTCTGCCCTCAATTAAAGTACAAGTACCGTAATTCAGCGAAGTAAAAGGCCACTTCTGTTATCCTATAGGCTTTTTATCCTATAGATCTTACGGTTTCCCATAAGGTCGGCGTACATTTTCACCCTATTTTATTATAGATATATAGGGGCGGACACTCTTGGGGAGATTATATTTATTCACTCCCTACGCTCTACGGTGTATCTGAGCCTTTCGCTATCCCAGATATTACCTCGGGGTTTTCAATATCTAAAATTTTATTATATGAGTAATATTCAATAAATTGATCATATATTTTCTTTTTTCTTAGTAAAAAGATCGAAGAATTATTATATATCCAGTTTCCATACTTTAATATATCTTCTTTACCCTGTATTTTTATTTCACTTAATTTTCTATTTAAGTAATTATATACTTTAGGTTTTGTTTTAAGTAAAAGCTTATTATAGAGATAATCAGATATATCACTCATTAATTTATTACTACCACAAAATGATATTGCATGAAGAAATTTTTTATCAGTCTTTTTCATGAATATATTTCCATCTCCATCCATAATACCTCTTATTAGGTGTGGCATCAGATTATCATTAATGCCGACTGTAGGAAGATATGTTATGAAACTTTTATTAGGGACAATTCCATATTTTGATAAATCCGAAGCCATTAAATTACTTCTTATTGCAATTTGATAACATCCCCTGCCATCACTAGCTACAGAAGTATTTATATTTAACTCTTCTTTAAATTTATCTAAGATATATTTATCCTCTTCGTCTAATGTTATTGAAATAGATGCTTGCCTATTCTGTTTTCCTTTAATGAATACATTTCCATCAGCAATTATTAATCCCAGAAAATATGCTTTTATTTCAGTATCAATTGAGCAAAAATAGTCTTCAACCATATTTGGATTATAAATTCTTGCTTTCGTATATTTAGGTTCGTTTTTTAATATTTTAATAATTGTTGGTAGGCAGAGATCAAATTTTTCTGCAACAGTATCGAGGGATTTTGGAGATTCTCTATAAAAATCAATAATATCTTGTTTTAATTCTTCAGTTATTTTCTTTCTCATTTTGTACAATTTTAGACTTAGAATTCACCGATTTTGCCCGGATTATTTCTAAGAATTACTTCTTAGCCAACCACAAATCTAGTTGGTTGCCACTACGTGACTGCAGGCTATTGAGGTTATGATACATCCCTTCTGTAGCCTGATTAAGCTCTTTTGTTGTGAGTTTCATAGCATAGTTATATACTCTCTTCTCACTTTTATATTTTTCATCATCAATTGACATAGAGTCATTGATTTCAAATTCATCTATTTGTTTTTCTGTATAATCTAGAAGAAACTCTAATCCATTTTTGTAATGTTTGTAGAATGATTTTCTTACATAAGGAACCATTGTCCAATCTAAATGACTAGCGGAAACTCCTCCAAACTGTTGCAATGATTGAATTTGGAAAATCACTGCGATTAATTGGAATGCTGTATTTATACTATTGGCCGGTCGAATATCTACTTGTCTTGTATTAAATCCTTTAGCAAGCAGATCATCAAACGGAATAGTTAAGCAATTGTGGCTTCCGATAGCATACGAATCTAAATCGTGAATGTATATCTCGTTATTGAGATGATTGTTTTTAGATTTTTTACTCATACAATGATTCAGTGCAAAATCTTTAACAACAAATCTACTAGCTTCTCCTATTCTACCACCAAAACTTTTTTCATCAACATTAGCGTTTTGATTTTGAACATTACTTGCGGTTAATTTTTCTGAAAGTCCTTTAGTTAATCTTTCATTTTCTGCTCGTTGTAATGATTTCTTATATCTTACTAATATATACGATCTAGACTCATCAAAATAGTTATATTTCATTAAGAATTGCTCAACAATGCTATGAATCTCGTCAACATCAATGTCTTCTTCTCTTTCTGTGTCGATATGGGCATTGATATATTTGTCGAGCTTTTCCATAACGGATGGGCTAAATTTGTTTTTTCCGCAAGTTAAGAATGCGGCCTCTACTGCTTTTTGAATCTTTTCAATATTGAAAGGTTCTCTTGATTCATCTCTTTTAATTACTAGCATATTAAATTCGATTTAACGTTAAACTTTACTTAATTTCCAGTTTTCGCAAAGAATATTAGTTACATAATCCTTTGCATTATCGATCGTTATAATTTGATCAATATTATTATACTTTTTTGTGAATTCTACATACTTAGACTGAAGATCAAAGTAATAATCGGGACTGTTCTTAAATGTTTTCTTCCTATATTCATCTTGTAGGACGACATTTTTAACAAACTCCTTATCTTTCTGTATCAATAATATCTTTTCTATTTTGGTGAAGTCTGGTAGAAGAATTGTTTTTTCGGCCTGTGCAACTTGTTTTATAAATGCCTCATCTTCTTTCTCTTTATTCCCTTCAGTATTATAGTAATGATAGAATAAAGAATCCGTAACTCCCCGTTCTATGAGTAGTTTTTTATCAGATTTATGACACAGTTCTATGAAATCTTGCAGTCTTACTAAATGCAGAATACCATAATTTAAATCATTATACTCGATCAGGTTATTGAATATTCCCTGTTCGTAGTATTTCCAGGATTTTATACTACTTTCCATAATAAGAATTCCCGGATCATTTTCCTGAACGGCTCGTATTGTAGATCCTTTGAGGGTTCCACTTAAGCCGTAATATATTTTTACATTCATAACTTAAAATTGGTAGAATTAATAACTTTTTTCATCTTAAATAGGGCGATAGTGGGAGATTATACGCAAAAATCAAGTTTAAATTACCGCGGAGGGAAAAAGAGAATGGCTCTAAATCTCTTAGAACCAATCTCCGGAATTTTATTCTTCTTTTTCGCTTTCCGAGTCATCTTCAAATTCTTCCTCTTCTGGAATAATATCTGCTATTCTTTTGCCGTCTCTTCTTCTTTTTTTATCAAACCACTCAGGAACTTTTACATTGAGTCCGGCTCCTACCATTACACCACTAATGCATAGCAGGAAAACGCCGTAATCCATTAAGTCAGTTTGAATATGTCCATTGGTCACAACATCCCAAATTAGTGTAAATGGAATGACTATGCCCATTAAGAAGCCACCAGTTATTGCAGAAATTAATAGAGCAAGAAGTTTTGTACTATTTTCACTAAACGCATTAGGGAAAGTGCCAAGATACTGAATAAAATCCTTAAAAAACTTGGTAATTCTAGTCATTGTATATTGGTTAAGTTATTTACTTAGTGAAAATATAGAAGGAGTATTTCATCCTTCTCAAAATAATATTAATATCTAAAGTCTCTATATGATTTATAAAAGTAGTAATATCCAGGTCCTCCGTTCAATGTTGGTCTTACATCTACTCGGAATACTAGAAAATCATTTGGAATATTTGGTAGATCGATTATATCCATCCACCTATATTTTATTCTATCGGGGTCTCTAACAGAATCAA
>Ga0265299_10002578_pt1 | contig 18416 bp, 12 predicted proteins | sample AusTroGonzalo_MG_4_FD_193485 | JGI IMG/M metagenome (GOLD analysis project Ga0265299, IMG submission 193485) | Bovine rumen microbial communities from tropical cattle in Woodstock, Queensland, Australia - Gonzalo_02 | ecosystem: Host-associated > Mammals > Digestive system > Stomach > Rumen ... | reverse complement strand
AACCTCCGGATGCCAGAACCAAAATCTGGTGTCTTACCGCTTGACGATGCCCCAACGCCTGTTACTAAAACTCTTCTTATAAAGAACACCCCGAAAAAATCGGCCGCAGTTTATAGTGAAAAAGTCTTTATTTGTCAAGATTTTTTTTGGAACCGAAGGTGAAATTGACGGAAATATTTCCCTCGCTAAAATATTAAACCATTTGTGGACGGAGAGAGCCATGACGAAACGGTTTTCAGTCATTTTTCTGATGTTTCTATCATTCCTGACGCTGCATGTTTACAGTGAATCGATGCTGTCGATAAACCGCAGTTCTCAGAAATACGGGGAACGGTTTACAATTGAAGACTACCAACAGACGATGCAGACAGCCGGGATTCACGATTATCCGATAAACGGCATTTTATACCCTGTCATCGGTTTTCCGTCGATGGTAGCAGACAACACTTCGCTTTCCGTTATTTTCAGGCTTGAACACGACGTCCATTTTTCAGTTTATGAAGTCGAATATGTAAAAATCTTCCGGAATGACGAAAACGGAAGGAGCGAATTTCTGACGCTCCATCCTGCCTATACCCACTATGAGAACTTTTATCAGTATGTTGACAGGATCGGACCGGACACATGGATTCTGGGAATATCCGTGCCGGTCAAACTGCCCGAAGCAGGATACGATATCGCTTTGAAAATTCGAGGCGAAAAGGAGATGATTTCGCGCAACGCCGTTTTCTTTCCTCAATACAAATACAGAGATCCGGCAAAATTCATCGTTTTTTCGAGTCCTCGGACAGACGGAAACGATCAAAGCGAAGATTTAGACTTCAATTCAGGCGAATATCCGTGTCAAAACGGAGATCCTCAAAAAGGGATAGTCGATGCGGCTTTTTCACAGTTCAATGCCGGCAGCAGCCATTTTGCAGTAATGCTCGGTGATGCCGTCAACGGAACTGATTTTCATAATGAATACAGTGACTTTTATGATCTCACACTCAATTTGGAAATTCCGATGTTTGCGGTTCCCGGCGAGCGTGATGTCCTCACCCGCTTTGCTTCAAACGACGGAGGAATGACATCTCTTCCCGAATTTGACGGGCTCGAATACTGGTCGAAGTTCATCGGTCCGACCGACAACGCATTTCTGCTCGGAAGAATATATCTTCTGCTCAATACGAGCGAAGGAACGGCACAGAAACGCGCTTCTGAAGAAACTTCCGGATTCGAACTTCAGCCAGAGACTCTGGAGTGGCTTGAAGGCGTTTCAAACTATGAATACGCCGCAGTTTTCGGTCATTTTGCACCGACCGGCAAAACGCACTCATCAGAAACCGGAAGAGAATTTCTGAAAATCCTGACCAATAAAAACTATCCGCCCGTCTATTTTTCAGGTCACGACCGGCAGGACTCTGTTTCCGTCTTCGATCAGGGAAGCGAACTTGCTGAAAACAGCGGGATCTTTGCAAACAAAAAGATGGAATTTGTCTCCACGGCGCCTCTCTCGGGAAGCGGAAAAGGCTATCCGGGTTTCAGAAAAGTCGAAGTTATCAGCGTAGAAAATTCAAATGCCGAATTTTTATACGACAATGTTTCATACAACTACACCTGCGGAAGATACGAAAACTGTCAGCCCGACGACCCTGAAAAACGCGGAATGCAGTCGGTTCCGGCAGGAAATATGTGGGTAAAATATTCGTGGGAAAGCGGATCAGGTGAAAAAGAATCACTCTTCAGCGGAGGAAACGGATCATCCGAAAGCGTGACAGCCGAAATCGTAAACTGGCTGCCGACCGATGAAGAAATAACGCTACGTTTCATCATGCCGGCTGCAAAATACGGATATACACTCGACAACCCGAATTTCACCTTTGCCGATGCAGTCGCTTCAGGCGACCTTTCGACCGTATTTTTAACCGTTAAAGGAAAAATCGCTGCCGGAAGCAGTCTTAATGACTTCTACGATAGAAATTTCACGAAATTCACCGATTATGTGACGATTTCACCGTCAGACACGAAAGAAATTCCGATTCCTCTTGTTGATTTTCCCGAAAAAATAGATGTCGCAGAAATGATGGTCAACAACTTATGGGTCAGAAATGCTTTTAAATTTTCATCACTGATCTGGCAGGTAGAGATCCAGCATATGAACTCAGATCCGAAACTCTTTGACTTTGCCGGAGGGGAAGAGATCGTTCTGGACGATATCGTACAGAAAACATTTTCAAGCAATTACAATCTCAGATACACGACCCCTGACGGGATTTCGGGAAAACTCGAATTCACTACAAAAATCGAAGAAAATTATGACAACGGCTGCTGTGACGACTGGTACGATGACGATGACGGCACGGACACCGGTTCCGGTGATGACGGCACGGACACCGGTTCCGGTGATCACGCTACAGATTCTGGTTCCTCTGACAGCGGCTTGGATTCCGGAGAAGAAAGCGGATCTTCGCAAAAAAAGAGCAGCTCGGGCTGCTCGGCACTGGTTTTGTAATCAAAAACACCTCTCTCTGCACCAGCAGCATCTCTTACATTGACTATAATTATTTTTTTATTAGAATATACGGACTTTTTTTGACGGAGGAACTATGAGAAAAAACATCTTTCTTTTCTTTTTTATATTTTGGGCATTTTCAACGGCGTATGCATACGACCCCGTTGACGAATCCGTTATTTCGATAAACCGCTTCCCGCAGAATTCGAATGTTTTTGACGACTATCAGATTCAGACTCAGACAAAAGCGATACTCAATCCTGCGATAAACGGCATTCTTTATCCTGTCATCGGATTTCCGGCAATGGTAACACCTGATGAACCATGTTTTTCCGTTATTTTAAAACACGACCATAGCGTTATTTCTGAAAGTACAGAAGTCAAACTTGTCCGTATCGAAGAGAGCGGAATAACCGAATATCTGACACTCAGACCCGACGACACAGGCCAGTTTGCTATTGAGACTATAGGGGAAAATATCTGGAAGTTGAATTTCTGTCCACACATAATGTTGCCTGAGGCAAAATACGACATCCTTGTAAAAATGCCTGACGGAGAAGAGATGGTTTCGCGCAACGCCGTTTTCTTTCCGCATTACGAAGAAAGCGACCCGGCGAAATTCCTCATCGTTGCAGACCCGCAGATCGAAGACCTGCTGAGCAAAAAGACAGACGACATGAATTTCAACCCGGAAAATTATCCGTTCTATGCCGAAAATTCACTGCTCAACTATGACCAGCAGTTCGGAATCATAAAAGCAACATTTTCCCAGTTGAACTCGGCGGACACAAACTTTTCCATCATGCTCGGCGACATCGCCTACGGAAGAAACTACCAGCAGGAATACTCGGATTTTTACGACATGATGACAAAACTTGAAATTCCGATGTTCTCGATTCCCGGCAACCACGACGGATATGCACAGTTTACAACAGTTGATGACCTGACATCACCTCTCGAATCGGATGGTCTTGAATACTGGGCAAAGTTTTTAGGTCCGATGAACAACGCCTTCAATTTCAGGAACAAAACCTATCTGCTTCTCAACGCCTACGACGGAACTCCGCAGAGACGTGCAAGCAACCAGATCGGAATCGGCGATACCGGCGCTTCTCCCGTTGCGAACTGGGGCGGATACCTTGCCGAAAAAACACTGAAATGGGCTGAAATCATGCTTGAAGACAATGATGTCGCGGCTGTTTTCGGTCACATGACGCCGCTCGGACAGGACGGAACAGGCGTATACCATGCAAACCGGGCTTTCTCAAAGATCTACGGCATCGTTAGCGTCATCGACGAACAGGAATGGAATTTTGATTCTTCTTCGTGGGATAGCGGTGCGTTCGAATGGGACTTTGATTCAAATTTGTGGGTCATCGATGAGTTTGACTCTAATGAAACTCAGACTTCCAACAACGGCGTTTCGCTCACTTCATTCCTCACGAAAAAGGCTAAACCGCCGATATACTTCTCCGGTCACACGCACCACGACAAAGTTTTCACGTTCGAAAAAGGTGCAGAACTTATTCCGGACACAGGAGTCATCGCGCCGGAAAAAATGGAATTCATAATGACGACAACGATGGCGACAAGCGGAAGCGGCGACTACTGGGGTTTCAGAAGAGTCAAAATGTCGGATGACGAGGTTTCATACAACTATTCATGCGAAAGATACGAAAACTGTAGCATCAAAAACGGAAGCGGAATGCAGTCGGTTCCTTCGGGAAATATGTGGATAAAATACTCTTGGAAAAACGGCGACAACAACAAAGAATCGATTTTTAAAGGCGGTGACGGCAAAGTTATAAATGTAACGGCAGAAATCGTAAACTACCTTCCGACCGAAGAAGAAGTAATGCTGCGTTTCATCATGCCCGCCACAAAATACGGCTACAAACTAGACAACGAAAACTTCAAAATCGTTGATGCCGTTGCATCAAGCGACCTTTCGACTGTCATAATCATTGCAAAAGGAAAAATTGCGGCAGGAAGCACTTTTGATGCTTTCTACAACAAAAATTTCACAAGAATTACCGATTATGTCACGATTTCGCCAGACGATGAGCATGAAATCCCGATTCCTGAAATAACTTACACCGAAAAAGCGTCAAACATATCTCCGGCAAAAGGAGAGGTTTCCAACGCTGACAAATTTGTTTCTCTCATCTGGCAGGTAAAATCGCCTGTATATAACTCAACAATTGATTTCGCTTACGGCAGCAGTTTTGAATACAGCAATATAAAATACAACACAACTTTGGATTTTTATCTCAGATACACAACGATAAACGGTGCCGCCGGTATTGTTAATCTTCCGGTTGTATGTGAAATCATTGAGGAAGAACCGGAACCTGAAGACGAAGATATTTCCGTTCCTGACGAAGACGAACAGATCGAAGAAGAACCTTCTGAAAACGAACCTGACGCAAGCGCAGAAGAACCTGATGAAGATACCGAACCGGAAAAGAAAAAGAGCAGTTCCGGCTGTTCGGCAATCATTTTATAGGAGGATTTCATGAAGATTTCCAGACTTATTCTCATTTTAACCGCCGTTTTGATTTTTGCTGCGTGCGGCGGAGGTTCGGGTTCTGTATACGACTATCCTGATGAAGACGGAACTTCCGGCAAAACTGACAATGACAACACTTCTGATCCTGACAAAGATACAGAAACAAACGACAGTGATGCAGCCGATTCAGAGAACGATTCGGAAAATCATGATGATGATTCAACAGATTCAGGCGACTCCACTGATTCCGGCAACACAACTGATTCAGGTGATTCAGGGGATTCCGCCGATTCAGGTGACTCTACCGATTCAGGCGATTCCACCGATTCCGGCGATTCTACTGATTCAGGAGACTCTACCGATTCCGGCGATTCTACTGATTCAGGAGACTCAACCGATTCTGGTGACTCTACCGATTCTGGTGACACAACCGATTCAGGCGATTCTACTGATCCAGGAACCCCAGAAGAAGCAAACTTTGAAAAAGCAGTTTTTGTCGACAAATACGACGGCAATGATTCAAACGACGGAACAATGGCTGCTCCGGTAAAAACAATTGACAGGGCAATACAGCTTGCCAATGCATTTGATAGAAACCAAATCATTCTTGCCACCGGAATTTTTGAAAACGTACCTACGCTGAAAAACGGAGTCTCGATTTTCGGCGGATACAAACACAACAACGGTGTATGGACAGAAATTCAACCGCTTACTTCCAGCCAGAAGCCTCTTATTAAAGCTAACGCATCAGGCTGGCTGTTGAACAATCTTCAGAACATAACCCTTTCAAAAATCAAAATCGCTTCAGCTACAGCCACAAACAATTCAGGAAGTTCAATAGGACTTACCATAAACAAATGCAAAAACATCGTACTTGAAAAAATAGAGATAGTTTCAGGCGATGCCGCTGACGGCTTGAACGGCGAAAAGGGAGCCGATGGAGAAAACGGCGGTGACGGTGCCGAGGGAATTCCTGGGTGTGAAAATTCCGACGTAAATTGGCATGGTATCGGATGCACCGGTCCGTGTGACCAGCCTATAGGTGGCTCAGGCGGTACTTCCGCATGCGGAGCCAAAGGAGGAAAAGGCGGAAACGCAGGCGCAGCTGAAAACTACGGATTCGCCGGAGAAAACGGTGCTGGTTCGACTTCAAACGGAGGGCCGCGCGGAGAAGAAATCTTTTGGTCCTATACATCAGAAGAACTATGTATATGTGACACGTCAAGTTTTATAAACGGCAAAGACGGCACCGACGGTGCCAACGGTACCAATGGAGAAGGCGGTAAAAGCTACGGAACATTCTCTGTTTCCGGATACACTCCTTCCGACGGCGCAGACGGCACTGATGGAGAAAACGGCCAGGGCGGCGGCGGCGGCGGCGGCGGTATGGGCGGCGATCATTTCTGCAACAGCTACGGCAGCAGCGGCGGCGGCGGCGGTGCAGGAGGATGCGGTGGAAAAGGCGGCCAGGGCGGCGGCGGCGGCGGTGCAAGTATTGCTCTTATAGTATTATCCTCTACGGTTACAATTGACTCTACTTATTTTGAAACCGGAAAAGGCGGAAACGGCGGAAAAGGAGCCAACGGCGGAGACGGCGGCGCTTACGGAAAAGGAGCTAACGGCGGCCAATACAGCAGTTCCGGCGAACAGGATGACGGCGGCTGCGGCGGCTGCGGCGGTAACGGCGGTCTCGGCGGTATAGGAGGCATCGGCGGCGGCGGCGGCGGCGGTCCTACAATTTGTATCGTATATGATGCAAGCAGTACTTTGTATGGTTCAGACTCAATGCAATGTAACACAGGCACGCCGGGAAGCGGCGGAACAAGTTCCGGTGACGGCGGAATGGCTGGATACAGAGGTAATATCAAAAAAATCGATTAATTCCTAAAGGAGATATTTTAATGTGGAGACAAGCCACATCTTCCCCGCAAAAACTTGCGGTAATAAACGGACTTCTGCCGTTAACGGCGAGCGAATTTCTAAAGGCTTTAATATTCTTCTGCGGTGATGAAGACGAAGCAGTACAAAAAGCAGCAGTCGATAAGTTGCGCTTTACCCAGTCAAACGAAATAAAAAGACTAATCTCTTCAGAAATTCCCGAAAATTCAGTCAGGACACTTACTAAACTTGCCGGTGAAAGAAGAGATTCTTCAATCATAATTTCGCTTCTTCTGACAGGGAAACTTCAAAGGAACTGGTTACTTGAATACCTTGCAACAAATGACAGGGTTTTTTGGAACACACTTGTAACACACAGGGATTTCGTAGAATTCACCCTTCCGCAGAGAGAGGATTTCAAAACACTGTTTTCGGCAATCAGCGACGTTCTGCTTTCCCTTTACGAAGAGCAGCTTTCTTATTTCGCCGACAAGATAGCGGAAATTGAAAGTACGGAAAAAGCCGAACAGCCTGAAAAAACACCTGGCGAAGAACAGGGGGAATATGAAGAAGAAGATGAAGAAGTTGTCGAACTTGAGGATACAATATTCGATTTCCCCGATTTCCTGACTTCCGAAACGGCTTTCGACGGTCTGAGTGCAGACGATATGCTTGAACAGCGCAAAACCATAGCTGAAGCATTGCGGGATATGAATGTCGGACAAAAAATAAAAGTCGCGATGCTAGGAAACCTCGAAGTCAGAAAAATGCTCATCAAAGATCCGCGTAAACAGATTGTCATGGCGGTTCTGGGAAACGCGAGAATCACAGACAAGGAAGTTGCATCGATTGCGGGCGATCCTTCTTCATCTCTTGACGCAATAAGCTACATAGCATCGAACAAGTCCTTAAGCAAAAGCTATGCTGTGAAACTTGCCCTCGTAAACAACCCGAAAACTCCGATGAAAACGGCTTTGATGCTCCTCGAAACGATAAGGATGAATGACCTCAAAAACATTGCAAAAAGCAGAAGTGTTTCGAATGTCATCAAGCAACGTGCCGCCAAGAAAATAAAGTGATTTCGAGATTTCGATATCTCGACATCGGGATCAGTTTTTTTCCGAAAGTTTCGTCAATTTATACAAATACTGAACTTCTTCGTCAGTCAGCCTTCTCATTTCACCGGTTTTGAGCCCGCGGCAGGTGATATTTCCGAAAGCGAATCTTTCAAGCTCGAGAACCCTGCAGCCAACTGCTTTAACAAGTTCTTTAACCTCACGTTTTTTTCCTTCATGAAGAGAAACTGTAACATTGTGGATTCTTCCGTGAGAAGAGGTTATCGAAACCGCTTCGGCCTGCATGAATTCGCCTTCGACCGTAATTCCAGCCTTCATCATTTCCGCTTTTTCAGGTGTAAAATCTCCAAAAACTTTGGCTCGGTAGATTTTTCGAACTCCGAAAGAAGGATGCGTCAGGCGGTAAGTGAGTTCACCGTCGTTTGTGAGCAGAAGAACGCCTGTAGTGTCGAAGTCAAGCCTTCCGACAGGGACAGCGTGCGATCCGGCAGGAAGAAAATCAGTGACTACTTTCCGTCCTCTGTCATCTCTTGCACTTGAAAGAACATCTTTTGGCTTATTCAAAAGAAAATATTCGTAACTTTCAGGAACAGTCAGCTTTTTTCCGTTGTATTCAACAGTGTCTTTTTCAGGGTCAACTTCGTCTGCAAGAACAGCCAAACGCCCGTTTATCCTGATTTTTCCGGCAGTCACAAGTTCTTCCGATTTGCGTCTTGATGCAATTTTGCAGAGTGCAAGAAAGCGGTTTATTCTCATTTTTTAGACCAGTGATAAGTCATGCCGCCCATGAAGTAACCTGCACCGAAAGAGATTGCACAGCCTCTGATTTTTTCGTCCTTGAGCTGACGTGAAGCATCTTTAAACCAGGTTTCGAGAACAAACATAACGCTTGGAGAACTGAAATTTCCGTATTTTTCAAAAATTGACTTTGAGCGGCTTATCTGCTCTTCGTTGAGACCGAGTATTTCAGGTTCCATAAACCGCATAAGAATCGGCATTCCGCCCTGGTGAAGCGACCATTCGTCAATATTCTGCGGATTTACACCTAAAGGTTTTATAATTTTTTCATAAACAATATCGGGAACAGTGTCTTTCAGGTTGTCTTCAAGAACAAGTTTGCCTTCGTGCATCGAAAGCGAACCGCCTGAAACAAAGTCTGTGATGATTTCATCGACTTCCATCAAAGGCAAATCGAATTTATCACGCATTGACTCGGGAATTACCAGAATTCCGGCAGCGCCGTCGGCAAAAAGAAGCGTCGTTTTGAGATTTTCCTTAAATTCCGGATCATCGACATCGTAGGTCGGGTTCGCGATCCACGAACACTGGTCGAAAAGGAAAGTTATTGCAGCTTTGTTGTGCTCACGGCAGTATTTTACGGAAGATTCAAGCGAAAAAAGACCTGCCGCACAACCCAGATAAGCCATTTCCTGCGGCGGATAGTCAAGTTTAAGCCCTGATGCGCAGGCAATTTTGCTTGAAAGGCTCGGCAGCACATCCTTGTCGCAGCGGATGTTGTAGGCAATCGAAAGAAATCCGACTTCATCTTTAGTGATTTTTTCACTTTGCAGAAGCTCTCTTACCGCACGTTTTCCCCACTCCAGCGGATGATACTCAGGAGTAGCAAGCGCCCTTTCCGGAAAAGCCTCTCTCGAAAGTATCGTCGGACGATAAGTTATCCCGACAGCACCGACTGAACGCCTTGCGAAACGGTGCGGACGGCCACTATCTATTTCTTTCGGATAAAGAATCTCAACAACCTCTGATGAAGCAAAAAGATGCGGAAGAATTGTAGTAATTTCAGCTATATAAACCTTGTTTTCCATAAGAAAATCCGTTTTTCAAAAAATCAGAAAACAAAAGCAACGCAGGATAATACCCATTTGACTCATTCAGTCAATTATATACGTTTTTCTGTTGTTACGTCCATAAACTTTACATCGCAAAACCCTTAAATAAAATAGCGCGTTTTCGTTCCGGAGGTAAAAAATGAAGACCAGATTTCTGTTTTTAACAGCGGCAGCGCTTATATTTTCAACTGTTGTTTCATGCGGCGGCGCGGAAAGTTACAAAACCCCGCTAGTATATCCTTCAGAGATCGTGCAAAGTGCATGTATGTCAGCGGAAGAAATTGAAAACACTGAAGAAAGTTATGAAGTTCTGGTTTCTGGCAAAGATATCATTGTTCGTCATCACAATATTCAAGCACCGAAAAACACAACTATGGGAATCGTTGACAGAGAGGGCAACCTTTCATTCGAAAGCAAATACAACTACTACTATCTCGAAGCAGGCGACCGCTTCATCTCTTTTCAGGAGGCATTCCGCTACTCATCATCGGAAGAGATGTGCTATTACGATCTGGCAACCAGGGTGACGCATATAAGCGGCGGCATCTACGACTTCATGATTTTCGATGACAACAACGAACTCGTCTATTCAAAAGAGGTACGCATAAGATGAAAGACGAAAAAATTATTGTGCTGAAATTCGGAGGATCTTCGCTCAAAGACAGCGACTGCATCAAAAAAGTTCTCGACATCATCATAAGCCGCATCAACTGCGGTTACAAAACAGTTGTCGTCGTTTCGGCACGCGGAAAAACTACAGAAGCTCTGCTTAAAGCGGCAGCAGAGTTCGCTCCGAACGGCAATCCGCGCGAAGTAGACATGCTGCTGACAACCGGCGAACGCGCAAGTGCAGCGATAGTTGCAATGGCTCTTGAATCCAGGGGTATTCCTTCGATTTCACTCACTGGTTCACAGGCCGGAATCATTACAGACGATCACCATACAAACGCAAGAATCATCGAAATCCGTCCGAGCCGTGTCCTGAACTCGCTTTCGGAAGGTAAAACCGTTATCGTCTGCGGCTTTCAGGGCGTCAGCTTCAAAAAAGAGATAACGACTCTGGGGCGCGGGGGTTCCGATACGACAGCAGTAGCTCTGGCTGCTGCTCTTGATGCCGAAAGATGCGAAATTTTCAGCGACATAGACGGTGTTTACAATGCCGATCCTGCCGTGCTTCCATACGCTGAAAAACTTGATTCCCTCACCTACCCTGAAATGCAGGAACTTTCAGAAGCGGGTGCAAAAGTCCTTCATTCGAGAGCAGTTGAATTTGCAAAAGCACACAACATTGCAATTCACTGCAAAAGCACTTTCGAACCCGAAAATCCAGGGACTGTGATTCAAGGCTTTGAAAACAAAGGGAAAATCAGGAAAACAGCTGTTGCGTACGAGAAAAATGTTCTTCTCTTCCACACCTATGAGCCTGAATCGGAAAATCTCTCGACAATCGCAAATGTCCTTTCGTTCTGTGATGAAAAAAATATCGCCGTAAAGCAGATAGCTTTCCACCGCGGCTACAAAAACAGCATGACGGGAAGTTTCATCATATCCAAGAAAGAAAACTATTCCATTGATTCATTCCTCTCCGAAATAAAGGCGAAATTCAGCAATTCAGTCGAAGTTTTTGACAACCTTTCGACCGTTTCGATAATCGGTGACGGCATAACCGACAAACCTGACATCCTGCTTGAAATCACATCTCTTTTCAGACAGAACAACATCCGCATCGCCGGATTTCACACGAGTTCATTTAGAATCAGTCTTCTTGTCCAGACCGATCTTTTCGAAAAAGCACTGAATTTATTACACAATTTTTCCAAAGAAAATAATTGATTTTGTTCCCCTCGCCACATTGGAGAGGGGTTAGAGGTGAGGTCATCAATCAATTATCTCGGCTTCGACCGAATCGAGCATCAGGCAGGAATTTCCGCTTGCAGGAACAACCTTGAAGAGATGGTTTCCTTTTGAAAAGCGGTGTGTTATCGAAAAAACCCTCCTTTCCTGAAAAGAGGATTTTGAAGAAAACGTTCCGACATTTTCGCCGTCAATATAGAGCGTAGCATCCGTTCCGCACTTGTCAGCGACATAGAAAAGGTTGAATTCATATTCGCCTTCATCAATTATCGGATGAGTAAAATCGTAGTAACTTTTTTCTGTCAGTTCATCAAAACGCATCGCATAGACCGATTCGTTCGAGACAAAAACCGAAAGATCCTTGACAGGATAGAATTTCTTTTCCTCTTCTTCGCTCATCGCAAAATTTACACCGTAATCAGGCTCTCCGGTTTTTGGAAGACGTTTATTTTCAAATTCAAACAGCATCTTCCCGCGCGTCGCCTCGAAAAGCGGCGTTACAGCAGTTTTTTCAGCAAGTTTCGGATAGTAATCAATTATGTATGCACCCTCAAAAGGCTTTTTATCCATAAAATAAGCCGCTGCATAGAAGTTTTCTGCACCTGAATCAAGCAGAATCAAATTTCCACGGTCATCGTAAGGGGGCTTTTTCATTAAATTCAGAAAAACGCTGCCATAAAGCGACGGGGCAAAAATGATACTGTTTCTGATATTCTCACGTTCTATCGTCTGCTCTACAGCCCTGTCAGTTCCCCAGAATGCATCATGGAAATTGAAGAGGAAAGTGGGCATTATCGTCGTAACCAAAAAAACGAAAATTGCAGCAGGAAGCGCGGTAATAAAGGGTTTCAGCCATTTTTTTGCAGAATCTCTCATCACAAAGAAAGCGTATCCGCACGGAATCAGCAACAGTGACGCAACTTCCGAAAAATAGCGCGGCCCGAACAAGTTCCCGGAAAGGTAGAAAAAGAAATAACCAACGAAAAATATTAAGAAGAACATTGTTATTTCAAGGCTTTTCCTTAGTGAATAGAAAAAAGACGCAATAAGAAAAACAAAAATCAGCGGATGACCGACAAGGTTGAAATTCAACAGTGTCAGCCTTGCAAAAGAAACCCAGAAGGCATACTGCGGAGTAAGCCCTTCTTTCGGCAGATAGTCGCCTTCTGTGTTCGGGCATCCTTTGCCCAAACCCATTCTGTGGCAGAATTTATAAGGTTCGCGGATGAAAAAATAGACATCCTGCGGAAAAATCATCGGATTGCCTGTGTAGAAATAATTATAGAACATCAGCAAAACGCCGAAAAAAATAAACGGCATCGTAAAAATGAGTGCGCTTCTGAACTTCATTTTTTTGGAAAACATCATAATAAGGATGCCGCCGTAGACAAAAAATGCGTTCTGCGGACGGATGAAAAGAACCCAGCCGCCGGCAAGACCGGCCAAAAGCAGAGGCAGTGTCCTGTTTTCAGAAATCATTACCAGATAGATCGTGAGCAAAGTTAGCATCAGATTGAAAGGATGCGTCATAAACGATGCGCCCATAAAGAGATAGAACGAACTGAAAAGGGCAAAGAACATGGCAAAAAACGAAGTCTTTGCGTTAAACTGTCTGTCAGCTATTTTTCCAAGCAAAAACACGGCGATACCGTTGCACAGCGGAGTAAAGAACTGCGAAATGCCGAGCAGTTCGAAAGGAACCAGAAAAATAGAAAATCCCGGCAGAAAAAGCGAGAGGTATCTACCGTTTATACCGAGATTAAAGGCATTCTGGTAATATTCGTAAAGTTCGCTCTCCGGAAGGTGAAAATGCCCTGTTTCGATAAAAACACGGGCTGTCCAAAGGAAATGCGCTGCATCAATGACGTGAGGAATCGAATCGAATACAAAAACAGCTATCAGCGCAGGAAACAGAAAACCTAAAAAAGGAAAGATCCAATATCGTTTTTCAACAAAAAAATCGAACAGTTTGGCCGATTTGTAGGGCAAAAACTTTTCAATTAGAAAAAACAGTACCGCCAAAGTGATGAAAATTATATGAAAACGCGGATAAAACGCGGTAAAAACAGTCCAGAACTTTCCCCGGGTACCCCAGAAAAAAAACATAAGCAGAAAGAGAAGTGCAGGAATTACAGCAAGAAATCTTTTATTTTTCATTCCGCAAAAACACCTTTTATCTCAAATCCCATTTCAAGAGCGGTTTTTACCGCTTGACTTTCAACCATCTCTTTTTTGCGACGTTCTAAATCCTCCATGCGACTAAGTTCGTCTTCGGTAAAAATCGAAACATTTTCTCCTTTAGCAAAGTTGACAGAAAAAACTTTTTTACCATTGGAAAAGTTATCGAAAAGAACTTTAAGACGCTTTGCGAAATCATCTCCGTCAGAGGCCAAAGTCGTTGTTACTGTTACAGAAACAGATTTATCGTCTTCCTGATACGGCAAGCTCACAAGTCTGCCGTACAAAAAAGTATCGCCGTTTTTAAAAGTTTCGGTAAAGTCACGCCAAAGCTCATGTTTTTTCGCGCTTTCAAAAAATTTTTGTAGGTTTTCTGCCGTTTTTTCAGCCTTTACTTCAACGTTTTTGGGTATTTCAAACGGTTTTTGCTTGATTTGAGGCTGAACTGGAGCCGTTTTTACAGGTTCAGTTGTTTTTTTTTCAGCCGGCTGGTTACTCTGCGGCATTGCCGGTACAGCAGAAGTTATATTTTTGGCAAAATTCCTGAAATCGTTCATAGTCGGGAAGGAACAGGCTGTAATAACCGCGACTTCAAAAAGCATAAGCGCAAAATCAGAACTTTTTATTCCCTCGTATTCGCCGTTCCAGAAGCGGAAAAGTCTCGTCCAGTCCGGAGTAGAAGCAAGAGCCGAGCAGGATTTTATCCATTCGAGCTCTTCTGCAGGCGCTTCGATAAACTTTTCATTACCGAGCTCGCTGAAAAGAAGAACGCTGTGGAGAAGAGAAAGTATGTCGCGCGCCGCCTTTTCAACCGACTTTCCGTTTTTATAGATATCTCTGGCAAAAGAGACTGCCGAAGCTGAATCATGCTTAGCAATTGATTCTATTATGCCGCGCAACTGATTTTTATCAGAAGCGCCGAGAATCATTGAAATTTCCTCTTCAGTCACTTTACCGCCGCCGAAGGTGACAAGCTGTTCCAGAATTGTCTGGCTGTCACGCATACTCCCCTCGCCTTCCCTGGCAATGGCATAAAGCGCTTCCATATCGTACTGCCGCTGCTCAGCATCAAGAATTTTGGCAAGCTGTTTGGCAACATCGTCAAGCGAAAGACGCTTCAAGTCGTATCTCTGGCATCTGCTGAGAACAGTTGTCGGAATTTTCTGAGGATCTGTCGTCGCAAGAATAAAAACGCTGTGAGCAGGCGGCTCTTCAAGAGTTTTCAGAAGAGCGTTAAACGCCGATTTGCTGAGCATGTGGACTTCGTCGATGATATAGACTTTGAACTTCGATTTTACCGGAGAATACGAAATATTTTCCTTGATGTCACGGACATCATCGACCGAGTTGTTCGAAGCACCGTCGATTTCGACAACGTCAGGGCTTCTTCCCTCAGAGATTTCGCGGCAGCACTCACACTTGTTGCAAGGCTCGCCGTCAGGCTGCAGGTCGGTACAGTTCAAAGCTTTGACCATAATTCTGGCCAAAGTCGTCTTTCCAGTTCCACGGATACCGGTAAAAAGGTAAACCGGCGCAGTACGCTTGTTCAGAATCGCGTATTTCAAAGTCGAAGTGACATGATCCTGTCCCACAACTTCGTCAAAACGCTGCGGACGCCACTTTCTTGCAACAACCTGATAAGCCATCTTCACCTCCAAAAGCGGGGAATTATACAAATAAACGCTGTTTAGTAAAGTAAAAAACCGCCGTTTGAAGATTACGCACCGACCGGTTTCTCTTATTTCTTGATTTCAAAGGAAAAATCCCTATTATATTGCCCTGCGTAATTTGGAGGCTGAATATGACTACTTATTTAACATCTTTTATAGTTTCGTTTCTTTTTGTATGCGCTGCGACACCGATACTCATTAAGCTTGGAATAAAATTCGGTTTTGTTGATCAGGTAAATCAGCGCAAAATTCACCGCGGTGTAATACCGAGAATAGGCGGTATCGGTATTTCGCTAGGCACACTGCTTCCGATTTTTCTTCTTTTTTACATTCACGGCGGCGTCCATATTGAAACAACAAACAACATTTATCTCTTCTTTGTCGGCGGTCTGGGAATAAGTCTTCTCGGTCTTTTTGATGATATCAAGGGAATCAACGCAAAAGTAAAATTCCTTTTCCAGATTGTGATTGCTGTCATGGCGACTATGCACGGCGCTTTGATTAAGTCGCTTCCGATGCCTTGGGGACAACAGGAACTCGGATTTTTCGGTTACATTCTCACCGTTTTCTGGATAATAGGCATAATCAACGCTTTTAACCTTATTGACGGAATGGACGGCCTTTCATCCGGAATCACTCTTTTCTCATCGCTGACAATTTCAATGCTGGCGATTGTGAACGGTACATATTATCTTCCTGTCGCTCTTGTCGGACTTGCGCTTGCCGGCGCAGTCACGGGATTCCTGATTTACAACTTCAATCCGGCTAAAATTTTTATGGGCGATTCCGGGTCAATGTTCATAGGCTACATTCTGGCGGTTCTTTCCCTCAAAAGTCAGTCGAAAGCGCATGCAGTCGTTTCGATTATGGTTCCGATTATCGCTATGGGTTTGCCGATTCTCGACACGACTCTTGCTTTTCTGAGACGAATCCTGCGTCACCAGTCGATTTTTGCGGCCGACAAGCAGCATATACACCATTTTCTGCTTTCACTCGGCTTCAACCAGCGTAAGACGGTGCTCATCCTTTATGCAATTTCGATTCTCTTCACGATTCTTTCAATGATTATGATATTCAACAAAAATGTCGATACATTCCTTATAGTCCTCATTTTTGCGATAATTGTTTTCGTAATAATCACAAAACTAGGCTATGTCGAAATGATTTACGGTAAATTTCGCGTAAAGAAGGAAAATTCGCTTGAGAAACACCTTGAAAACTTCTTTATCGACAGAATAGAACTTAAAGAAGACAAGGATTTCTACTCTTCAGAACTTCCGATAAAAGGCTTCGACATCATTGATGTTAAAGGGAAACTCCTATTCTCTTCCGGCGAAAAGGATTCAATAAATTTCTTCGACATTTCTGCAAGAAGATCGCGCATCGTCCGCCTTTACTGGACTGAAAACGTTCCGATAATCGGCTCGCGAGAATCGGCTATGCTTATTCTCATGGCGAAAGGTCTTGTCGCGAAATTCGCCCCGATAAGCGATGAGGACGAGAAAAAACTTCTGGCTGAAATCAAAGAATAATCAAAGACTTGTAAGAACAACCGGACCGTTTGCGGTGATTGCGACAGTGTGTTCGAACTGACAGCTGAGCTTTCCGTCCATCGTGACGACTGTCCAGCCGTCGCTGAGAGTTCTCGTTTTGTATGTTCCTTCATTTATCATCGGCTCGATCGCGACGACCATTCCTTCCTGAAGTTTAAGTCCGTCGCCGCGCTTGCCGTAGTGCGGGATCGCCGGATCTTCGTGAAGATGGATGCCTGTTCCGTGGCCGACATACTCTGTGACGACCGAAAATCCGTGGCTTTCGGCATATTCCTGGATCACCGCGCCGATATCACCGATGTGGTTGCCCGGAACGCACTGTTCAATTCCAAGTTCAAGGCATCTGCGGGTCACTTCGACAAGTTTTTTCGCCTTGTCGCTCGCCCCGGGCATGACGTATGTCATCGTGCTGTCTCCGATGTAACCGTTCAGCGTCACACCGCAGTCGACAGAAAGAATGTCTCCGCGCTGGATTATTTTTGCCTTTCTCGGAATTCCGTGGACAACTTCGTTGTTTACAGCAATGCAGGTCGCGTGAGTGTAATCGTCAACTGATTTGAATGTCGGATGTCCGCCGTGTTTTTTTATGAATTTGTCGGCAAAAGCATCGATTTGAAGCGTCGAAACACCCGGTTTGATGTAACTTTTCAGCTCATGGTAAAGTTCCGCGAGAACATGACCTGCCGCCTTGATTTTTTCTATCTGTTCAGGAGTTTTGATAATGATTTCTTCACACATTTTTTCCTCGAAAGCAAATTAACAAAAAACGGGCGATTATCGGACAAAATAACCAAAAGGCAAGGAATAAAATTTATTGACTTTAAAACCCGCAGAATTATCTTGCCCCACTGATTTTGTTTCTTTAATCACGGAATAAAGGTGAGATTATGACAAGAATTGAAAAACATCCTGTCCTTGAAGTTCCTCAGGGTCAGAAAGAAGTCGAATTTACTTTCGACGGCAGAAAAATGACCGGTTACGAAGGAGAGGCGGTAAGTTCGGCTCTTTTCGCAAACGGTGTCAGACAGTTTTCGCTCCACAGAAACGGCAAGGCTCCGCAGGGCATCTTCTGCGCTAACGGCCAGTGCAGTCAGTGTACGGTAATCATCGACGGACTTCCGCAGAAATCGTGCATCACTCCGCTCAAAGCAGGAATGAAGATTGAAACTCTTAACGGCGTTCCGAAACTTGCTGAAGACGACAGACCGGTAGAACACACTGAAAGACGCAACGAAAGCTGCGACGTTCTCGTTGTCGGCGGCGGACCAAGCGGCCTCAATGCGACGATCGAACTTGCCCAGCTCGGTCTCAGCGTCATTCTGGTTGACGACAAGGCGAAACTCGGCGGCAAACT
>Ga0265299_10002576_pt1 | contig 18424 bp, 16 predicted proteins | sample AusTroGonzalo_MG_4_FD_193485 | JGI IMG/M metagenome (GOLD analysis project Ga0265299, IMG submission 193485) | Bovine rumen microbial communities from tropical cattle in Woodstock, Queensland, Australia - Gonzalo_02 | ecosystem: Host-associated > Mammals > Digestive system > Stomach > Rumen ... | reverse complement strand
CAGCCTCGGTAACTACGACCATAATATCGTGCCAACCACCTTTATCAGCGCACCTACCTTCCGTCAGCAAATAACGATAGATTGGCGCGCCAATGACAGTTTCACCCTTCGCGTAGGCTATCTGGGTAACTACCAGCAGGCTGCTGTCAACAATCTGAAGCAGCATGTCTATACACATCGTGTCCTGATTGGCTTCGTGAAACACTTCGAAATCACCCCACGCCCATGAAACACATTCTACTTATATTCATAACTCTATTTACCCTCACTGCCTGCGTCGAAGAGGAGGAATTCCCTAACACTGCACAGGGCAACTTTGAGGCATTGTGGAAGATTATCGATGAGCACTATTGTTTCTTCGACTATAAGCAACAAGCTTACGGTCTGGACTGGAATGCTGTATATAATAAATATAAGGTACGCGCAAAGGGCAACATCGATAGTTACCAACTGTTCGAAGTGTTTACCGACATGCTCTCCGAGTTGCGCGATGGTCACGTAAACCTCTACACAAGCTTCGACAACGGTCGCTACTGGAAGTGGCATGAGAACTATCCCACCAACTTCAGCGATACGTTACAACGCCGCTACCTAGGAACCGACTACCACATCACTTCAGGTATGCAATACCGTATCCTAGACGATCAAATCGGCTACCTCTATGTCGGTAGTTTTACCTACGACATTGGTGAGGGATCACTTGATGAGATTATCAAGCACTTTGCCTTCTGCAACGGGTTAATCATCGATATCCGCAGCAACGGAGGTGGTAACCTTACCTCCGCAGAGACACTTGCCGCTCGGTTCTGCCACGAAAAGACACTTACAGGCTATCTCCAACACAAGACGGGCAAGGGGCATAGCGATTTCTCCGAAATGGAGCCGCAATATATGGAACCTTCTTCACGCCTCCGTTGGTACAAGCCCATAGCCATACTCACCAATCGCGGTGTATTCTCTGCTGCCAACGACTTCGTCAAGACCATGAAGTGCTTCCCGATGGTAGTCACCGTAGGCGACCAGACGGGTGGTGGATCAGGACTTCCCTTTACCTCAACACTCCCCAACGGGTGGACCGTACGTTTCTCTGCCTGTCCATCATACGACAGGAATTGTCAACAAGTAGAATTCGGCATCGCCCCAGATTACGAGGTAAACCAGACAGATGACGATTTCCGTCAAGGAATCGACACATTAATAGAATTTGCACGTAAACTTTTGGTGAAATAAAAATAATTATGTACCTTTGCATCCGCATATGAACCAAAAATAAACCAAAACCCAGCAAGAAAGTTAAAGAAAAAGGCGCCTGTGGCGGAATTGGTAGACGCGCTAGACTTAGGATCTAGTGTTTCGCGACGTGCAGGTTCGAGTCCTGTCAGGCGCACAAACAACGAAAAATGTGCAAAAAATGTGCAAAAAAGCCCGAAGATAGGGGAAAAATACAAAAAAATGAGGTTTTTTATAAAAAAAATTAAATTTTTCTTGCATAATTGAAAAATATTGCCTACTTTTGTCACCGATTTATATAAATACAAACGATATATCAAAGTTTAATTGTTTAATTATAATTTTTAAGTTCAAATGAAAAAGAAAATTATTAATGGTATTTTGATGGTAGCTCTGCTTTTTGCTGCCACAACATCATTTGTTTCTTGTAAGGACAACGTGGACGACGAATTAGTTCCCGTTTACGCTAAACTTGCACAGCAAAAGAGTGAACTCGAGGCACAGATCACTGCACTCCAGTTGCAGCTTAACAACCTTGATTTGGATGGTTGGAGAGATCAGGTTAATGCTAACACAGTTGCTATCCAGAACCTTCAGAACAAGTTGGATCTTATGCAGTCACAGCTCGACACGATCAACAATCAGATTTCTACTCTGAGTGCATCAGTTGACACCATTCAGGCTGAGCTCGACGATTTGAAATCAGCAGTAGCTATTATTGAGCTCGCTATTCTTGATCTTCAGGATCAGATTAACGAGTTGAACGAGAGAGTTGACGAGATGACGAAGATGATTACTGGCATCCAGATCAATCAGACCATCTGTAATCCTGTTGGTACGATCAATCTCCCCGGCGGTTTGCTGAGACTAAACGCTCTGGCAGCATTCTTCGGATCTAACGAGACTGGCGTTGAGCACTTCCCCAACACCGACGAGGACGCTATCGTTCTTGGCGAGGCTCTGACAGCTGACGAAATTGCTCCTGCATATGCAGCAGATCAAGAGTATAATTTCGACCCCAACACCTACATCACTCAGGATGAGGGTAACGCAGGTTTGATGTTCTTTACTGTTAATAGCTATGATCCCGAGGCATTCGACATCAGCGAATATACTCTGAGCGTACAAAACAGCTTAGGTCGCACAGCCCCCATCACCTTCTCTGAAGTAAAGCCTTCTAGCTATCTTATCCAGCCAGGCATTTACCATAGTGGTTATGTTGATAGCGATCCCGACCTGAACAACGATCCTACATACTTCCAGGCTCGCGCTACAATCGCACGCAAGGATCTTGAGGCTGCACGTTTCGACTTGAGCAAGTTCTTCGATCTTCAGCAGGCACAAAGTGACATTGAGGCCGCAGTAAAAGAGATTAAGGCTGCTAAGGGTGAGAATGCTAAGGTAAAGGCTATTGCCAAGACCGTTACTGAGTTCTTGGCAAAGATCTTCAGTGGAAACATGAGTGGTGACAACAAGAACATCACCAATCCTTCATGGTCTGCACAGAAGCTCGTTCTGAGTAAGGAGATTGACGGCAGAACTGTTAAGAGACAGGCTGACGACTTTGATCTCGCTGTAAGTGCAGTAGCTCCTCTGTCATACAACTCTTTCTGGGAAATCGAGGGTGTATGGGCTGACAAATTTAGCCTTGATTACATTGAGCGTATCGTTTCAAAAATTGCTAAGAGAATTAAAAAAGAATTACCCTCTATTAAGCTCGGATCGATAAAGGTTAAGATTCCTGCAGGTTGGGATGTCGATGAGAACCCATATATCCTTGTTGGTGGCGATGATGCTAAGTTGGATGACTTAACAACATGGACAAAAATTGAAATTGAGGGAGAGTTCATTGAAACCCTCAGACAAGCCATTAAGGATGGCATGACAGAAATTGATTTAGCAGAAATGATTCAGAATCTTGCTGATGATGCACTTGGCACCTCTGTTGACAACATAGCTAGCCGTTTCAACAGCTATATTGAAAAGTTCGGAAACAAGATTGTGAGCATGCTGAACCATCATATGATTACACGTGCCGTTACTCCTATGGTATTGTTCAACAGCGCAAATGGTATTAAGCGTCTGGTTACCGGAACGACAGTTAATTCAGGTGTAATGCAGATTAATATTACTTCTCCGACTTCAGAGCTTCTGGTTCCTGCATACGCAAAGTATGTTGCATTGTTCAAGGCTGATGGTTCTTGCGTTCAGGCCAAAGTATATGGTGGTTCTGAGCAGAGAGTTGATCTCAACTTGGCACAGGCTGGTGAATACAAACTTATCGTAAGCTGCATGGACTACTACGGTTTCGTGGTCAACAAGAAGATCGATATAACTGTGAAATAATTAACATGTTGGTGAATTTAAAATTAATTTAAGTAACAGATATGAAAATGAAGAAAGCAATATTGTCTTGCCTGATGCTGATGGCTGGTCTGTCAGTATCTGCCCAGGAGCAGAAAGGCACGACAGAATATATCTTCGAGCCGCACTTCTACATCCAGCTTCAGGGTGGTGCTCGCTACACCACTGGTGAGACGGATTTTGGTAAGCTCATTTCGCCCACTATTCAGGGTGCTGTTGGTTACAATTTCAACAAGGCTCTGGGTGCACGCCTGAGCGTAAATGCCTGGCAGAGCAAAGGTGGTTATGACATCTCAGAACTGAACTATAAGAAGGATTACAAGTTCACTAGCATTGCTCCTGCACTTGATCTGACTTTGAATCTCTCTAACTTGATTTTCGGTGTTGGTCCTAAGAACCACTGGGATTTCGGTGCATTCATCGGTGTTGGTTTGAACATCCGTTCAGAGGCAAGCAATGATGTAAAGGCTATCAGCAATGAGGTTAATGGCCTTGCACATACAGATCTTTATGGTTGGGCTCCAATGCCCAATGGCACCAATGGTACTGAAGACTTCCTCAAGAGTGGTGTGTTCGTAACTGGTCGTGCTGGTGTATTTGTTGACTACAAGATTACCGAAGCTATCGCCCTTGGTCTTGAGGTTAACGGTAACATGTTGAGTGATAAGTTCAACTACAAGAAGGCAGGTAACCCCGATTCTTACTTCAATGCCCTTCTGGGTCTGAAGTACACCTTCGGTCCTACCTATACTACCAAGTTCATCCCCGATCCAGAGCCACAGATCGAGTATGTTGAGAAGATCGTTGAGAAGATCGTTGAGGTTCCCGCTCCCGCACCTGTTATCGAGCCGATCCGTCGCGATATATTCTTCCTGATCAACAAGTACAACATCCGTGAGAGCGAGGAGCAGAAGGTTAAGGATATCGTTGACTACATGCGCCAGAACCAGACTGCAAAGGTAATGGTTACCGGTTATGCAGATGCAGGTACTGGTAATGACAAGATCAACGATCGTCTCGCTGCACAGCGTGCTGACGCAGTTGTGAAGATGCTGACCGAGAAATATGGCATTGCTGCAGACCGCATCAGCTACGATAGCAAGGGTGCCCGCGTTCAGCCGTTCGCAGACAACGACAGCAACCGTGTATCTATCTGTATTGCAGAGGTATCCCAGCAATAACATATAAGATAGATCATGACTCTATAAAGCCCGGTCCCAAAATGGGGCTGGGCTATTTTCTTAATAAATAAAGAAAAGATGATAAAAAAAACACTCATTCTGTTAATGATGACTGTAGTCTGCGCCCTCAATTCAAAAGCACAATTAGAAAGGGGATATTACAGGATACAGAACGCATATACCGACAGATATATTAGCATAGAGGATAACGACAAGAATAATTATACCATTAACAAATCTACCGGATCTGTAGATATGAGCGGTATTAAAACCTATAAGCCAGGCTTAAAAGTAACAACCAGCCCTTCAACTATTGTATTGGTACATAAAGTTAAAGGCTCAAAATATGATTTTGAAGGACAAGGTACAAGTATTCATGAGATCACAAATAATCGTTTATATATTCATCTAGTTCCACAGAGTGACGGTAGTTATCAGGCATACGGACATTATATAACTGACCTCTATCTTAAAGATGATTCTGATCCAAATAAAGAGGAAGCATATTTAAAGCCAAGCAGCAAGAGTGAAAAGGCAATGAACTGGTGGGCACGCAAAGTAGATACCAGTACTGAATACATAGGAATTCTACCAGATGTAGAAATTGGAGGAAAATTCTATGGAACCATTTTTGCTAGTTTTCCATTCAAACTAGTTTCAAGCGGTATGAAAGCCTATGTTGTATCATCTGTTTCTGGTGATGGTTTTACACTACAAGAAATAACAGGAGAAATCCCTGCAGCAGAAGCAGTAATCATTGAGTGTAGTTCCAACAGCCCAGCTAGAAACATTATCTTACCTATAGAGTCAAATGTTAAGTTGGGAATAAATAATAGCTTATTTGGTGTATATTGCGATCGAAAGACGGCTAAATTTTTTAATGCCACAGTATATGATCAAAAAACTATGAGAATGCTCAGCCAACATAATGGGAAACTAGCATTCAAGAAAGCTAGTGAAAATGATCTTACACAAGGACAATTTCTGAAAGCAAACAAAGCCTACTTGTCTGTACCAAATAACGCTCCAGATATTCTAGTTTTGAATGGGGGGGCTGGAGGTGACTCAGGAGAAGAGTCTGGAGGAGACTCAGGAGGAGGATCTGGTGGAGAATCTGGCATCATATCACCAACTACATGTACTATAATGAATGGTGATCTATATACCCTAACAGGTATCCGCATCCCAGAAGGTACTACACCCAAGGCTGGTATATATATCAAAAACGGTAAAAAGATTATAATCAAATAAAACAAAAAGAATATGAAGAAAGTACTCAATTTGTTATTGCTAGTGGCCAGTTTCGCCTTAAATGCTCAAGCACAGTTGGCTAATGGCTATTATAGAATTCAAAACACATATACTGACAGATATATCAGTATCGAGGATAACAATTCGGCGAACTACCCAATCAACAAGACCACAGGTTCTATTGATATGAGTGGTATCAAAACATACAAGCCAGGACAAAAGGTTACAACAAGTCCTTCTACTATCTTGTATATATCGAATGTTAGCGGCAAGCAATATGACATTGTCGGACAAGGAACTAGTATCCATTATATCTCTGGCGGAAGAATATTTATTAATCTTGATCTTCAGAGCGACGGCAGCTATCAGGCATACGGACAATACTCTGGATTAACATTATATCTGAAAGATGATTCTGACGCAAGTAAAGAGGAAGCATATTTAAAGCCAAACAGCAAAAGTGAAAAGGCAATGAATTGGTGGGCAAGAAAAGTTGATACAAACACAGAGTTTCTTGGTATTCTGCCAGATATTGAACTGAATGGAAAATACTATGGAACTATCTTTGCCAGTTTCCCGTTCAAATTGGTTTCAAGTGGTATGAAAGCCTACGTAGCAACTTCTGTATCTGGTGATGGTTTTGAACTTAAAGAAATTTCGGGTGACATCCCTGGGAATACACCTGTCATCATCGAGTGCAGTTCCAACAATCCCTCTGAAAATATTGTCATGCCTGTAGAATCTGATGCAGAGCTAGATGTAAACAACGTATTATACGGTACCTATTGTGACCGCGTTTCCACTAGATACTGGAATGTAACAATATACGATCCTACATGTATGAGAACGCTCAGCAAGCATAATGGCAAACTGGCTTTCAAAAAAGCAAGTGCCAGTGATTTGACACAAGGCACCTATCTGAAGGCTAATAAGGCTTATCTGTTGGTTCCCACAACTTCACCAGATGTATTGGTACTTGGTGGCGGCGGTGGCGGAGGCGACCAAGGTGGTGGCGGAGGCGACCAAGGTGGTGGCGGAGGTACAACTCCAACAACATTCACTGTAAATGGCGCTACCTTTACGATTGGTGCCAATAATATGGTAACTATGGACAATGCAGGTAACGTGGAAGGTCCGTATGAAATACCGCAATATGCTCAGAACCCCAACAATGGCCAAAATTACGCCATAGTAGCTGTTGGCGAAGGTGCATTTGAGAACCAAACAGGTCTGACAGGCGTCTCGATTCCAAGTTCTGTAACATCCATCGGTAAGAATGCTTTTGCTGGATGTAGCGGCCTGGTTGCCATCTATAGTTTTGCGACAGAGCCTCCCGTTTTAGGTTCATCTGCTTTCGACGGTGTTGATAAGGAGAATTGCATCATTCACGTTCTAGATGGTTGTGAAGGAAAATACAGTACTGCAGAAGGTTGGAAGGATTTTGCAAACATTTGGTCAACGGGTATCCGTGAGATCATGAATGAAATAACGACCGACGACCACTGGTATTCTCTTGACGGACGCGAAATCATGCAGCCCACTAAGAAGGGTATCTACATAAACAATGGTAAAAAGATTGTGATCAAATAAAATAGGAATATGAAGAAAACATTCTTTCTATTCATGCTAATAGTCAACTGTGCCATTAATGCTAAGGCACAGTTGGCTAATGGCTATTATAGAGTACAAAACACATACACTGACAGATATATCAGTATAGAGGATAACAATCCTAATAATTATCCAATTAAATGGTCAACTGGTTCTGTTGACATGAGTGGTATCAAGACATACAAGCCAGGACAAAAGGTTTCTACAAGCCCTTCTACAATTGTGTATATTTCGAGAAATAGCGGTAATCAATATAACATTGAGGGACAAGGAACTAGTATCAGAAGTATTTCTGGCGGACGCATAAATATTAATCTTGATCAGCAACGTGATGGCAGCTATCAGGCATATGGAAAATACTCAGGAGTAACTTTATATTTGAAAGATGACTCTGACGCAAGTAAAGAGGTAGCATACCTGAAACCAAATAGCAAAAGCACAAAAGCTATGAACTGGTGGCTTAAGAAGGTTGATACTAGCGCAGAATATCTTGGCATTCAGCCTGATTTTGAGTTGAACGGCAAATACTATGGCACCATCTATGCATCCTTCCCTTTCAAGCTTGTGTCAAGTGGTATGAAAGCCTATGTAGCCTCAGCAGTATCAGGAGGGTATTTCGAACTGAAAGAAGTATCGGGTGACATTCCAAAAAATACGCCTGTTGTCATCGAATGTAATTCAAGTAGTCCTTCTGGTAACATCATCCTTCCTGTAGAATCAAATGCGAACTTGAGTGGACAAAACCTCTTAACAGGAACATTTTGTGACCGCGTGGACAGCAAATTCATGAATGTCACAGTATATGATAAGACCACCATGCGAGTACTCAGCAAGCAAAACGGTAAATTGGCTTTCAAAAAAGCAAGTTCCAGCGATCTAACGCAAGGTGCATATCTAAAAGCTAACAAGGCTTATCTGGTGGTACCTACAAATTCACCTGATGTACTAGTACTAAGTACCGGTATAACTCCACCAGATCCAAATCAGCCTGTAACGATTACAGCCAAGAACTATAGCCGCGTGTATGGCGATGCGAACCCGACATTTGAATATACCACTTCAGGTGGAACATTGTCGGGCACGCCAGAGATAATATGTGATGCTACAGCCACATCACCTGTGGGTACCTATGATATTATTGTCAAGAAGGGTAGTGTGACTAATGAGAAGGTAACATTTGTAAATGGTACGCTTACCATCACAAAGGCGCCTTTGAAAATTAAAGTTGACAATTATACGAAAAAGGAAGGAGAAGAAAACCCAGAGTTTACTCTAACCTATGAGGGCTTCAAGAACAACGAGACGGAGGCTGTATTAACGAAAAAGCCGACAATAACATGTAATGCTACGAAGGACTCGTCCCCAGGTGAATACGAAATAAAGGTGTCTGGTGCTGAGGCTACAAATTACGAGATTACATATTCCAATGGTAAACTACTCGTCATAGATAAACGACCTGTGACAATCACAGCTAAAGATTGTAGCCGTGTGTATGGCGATGCTAACCCGACATTTGAATATACCACTTCAGGTGGAATATTGGCAGGTACGCCTGAGATTATTTGCGAGGCTAAAGAAACTTCGCCCGTGGGTACCTATGATATTATTGTCAAAAAAGGTGGTGTTTTGAATGATGAAGTAACATATGTGAATGGTACGCTGACAATCACAAAGGCACCTTTGAAAATCAAAGCTGGCAATTACACGAAGAGGGAAGGTGAAGATAACCCTGCCTTTACTCCAACTTATGAAGGTTTCAAAAACAACGAAACGGAGGCAGTATTATCGAAAAAGCCAACTGTAACCTGCGATGCTACGAAGGATTCACCCGCAGGTGAGTACGAAGTAAAGGTGTCAGATGCCGAGGCCACAAACTACGAGATCACATATTCTAATGGTAAACTGACCATCAGAGCAACATTTACAACCAATGGTGTAACGTACATGATTGGTGACAACAATACGGTAACCCTGGATCATGCAGATAACGTGGAAGGTTCCTTTGAAATATCTGGAGTTGTGCAGAATCCTAACGATGGACAGAATTACACTGTGGTAGCTATTGGAAAGGATGCTTTTGCGGGCCTAACTGATTTGACAGGCATTTCTATTCCTGCCACAGTAACCTCTATTGGTAAGAGAGCCTTCAAAGGATGTAGCAGTCTGATAGCTATTTATTGTTATGGGGAAGAACCTGCAGTTTTAGCTGAAGAGACATTCGAGGGTGTTGATAAAGAGAATTGTGTTATCCACGTTCCTGATGGCTGTGAAGGAAAATACAGCACAGCAGAAGGTTGGAAAGAATTCGCAAATATATGGTCAACAGGTATCCGTCAGATTAAAAACGAGACTAAGGCCTCAGACCGTTGGTATTCTCTTGACGGACGGGAAATCAAACAACCCACCCAAAAGGGAATCTATATTAATAACGGAAAAAAGATAGTGATTCAGTAAATCAAACAAATGAAGCCCGCCAATTAGCGGGCTTCATTTGTTTAAAAGATATTTTTTGTAAGTCGCAAGGTAAGCACTGGATAAACCTTAAAGGCCTTGAAAATATCTACATAATCACCTACCTGACCTCCGATATTCTCAACATCCTTTGTGAGATTAATACCATCGTGTACAATAAGATCAGGAGTACCACCCCAGAACATAGCACCAGCATCAAAAGAAACCTTCCAATCGTCACGGTTCTTAACCAAACGACCGCTATAGCCAAAGCCCAGATAAGGCTTAAAACTGTTAGACTTTGCTTTCACACGAACCATACAATCATCATCTGGCTCGAGGATATAGCGTTCTCCCGCATGATGAAGAACACCTTTATTATCCACTACATCATGCTTAAATGTACCCAAAGAGAACCCTAAGCGACCATAGCTGATTAACCTATCATATAACTCTGGAATATTACCTATACTTGCTCCAGGAAAATAATCACTTAAATCTATCAGCGGATCTCCTGCCACAGCCTTCTCGTATATGTTGTTATACATGCTCACTGAGAGCAATGACACCATGGCCTGTGTAGTATTCTCTGCCCTTGCAAACTGCGATGGTCCCCAGAAGAAGCCTGCCGTGATATGCCAATGTTTGTTTTCCTTTAGTGGCATAACGTCCACCAAAAACTTAAAGTTGTTCATTGTAGGCGTACCAACCATATCAACATGGTCCTCGATGTCAAAACCAGAAAACTGATAGAGGAGTTCCTTCATCTTATCAAACTTAGTGATAACCCTATTTCCATCAGAATCATACTTACGGGCAGGCTCGCCACCAACAGTGAGATTAAACTTTAAAGTCTTTTCAAAATGAGGCATAAACTCATATCCTGCACGCACTTGTACATAGTCGCCTATAGCCGAAGCCACATCAAAACCAACACCAGAGGTTCCTGCAGTTAATGAAAGATCCAAATGCTGGAGAATATTATGTTCCTTCCAGTATTGGAATACGGGGATATACTCTGATTGTTCCTTCTCGTTCAGAATTCGGATATTCGACGGCTCCTGAGACTGTGCCTTAAAAGGCAGGGCCAGACAGACGAGGGCTGCCATAGAAACGATTTTCTTCATATTGTTACCCTTTCAAAATAGTTAATTCAAAATATATTCTTGATAAATCTGAAGCTGATCACAGGAAAAGCCTTCAGTTTCGAGACAAAATTCACATAGGAGCCCATATCGCCAGAGATATCGCTGACATCCTTCGTCAGGTTCACACCATCAGGCGTGACCATCGTAGGTGTATTTCCCCAGAACATCAGGCCACCAGTAACCGCAAACTTGAGGTCTTCATGCTTCTTGGAGAAAGCGGCCTCATAGCCAACACCTATATAGGGTTTGAAGGCATTGGTCTTCACAGGGATGGAGATCGCCCCCTTGTCGCCGGGCGTCATCTTATAGATGGTTGCGTCTTCAATCTTTCCCATGGGGAATCCAGCAGTACCATAATCCTTGATGTAATCTATTTCTGGATCACCAGTGCCGCTTACCGCTGCTTCATACAGCTTATTATACGCACTGACGGCCTGTAGCGTCGCCGTAGAACCATCGTCGCTCTCAATCTTCGCAAACTGAGAAGGTCCCCAATAGAAACCAATGGTAGCGTGTAGTTTCTTATTACCAGACAAGGGGAATATATCCACGAGGAACTTAAAATTGTTCATCGTAATCCGACTCGTCATGTCGATATTGGGTTGCATGTCGTAACCATATTTACTATATATCAGCTCACGCACCCTATCATAATTGGTTTCAATGCGATTACCATACTCATCATACTGAAGGGATTCCTGATTACCAATCATCACATCAGCAGAGATGTGTCTTTTGAAATGAGGCATCAGCTCATATCCCACCCGCACCTGTACAAACTCACAGACTGGCATAGCCAAATCTAAGCCAATACCAGAGGTTCCAAGTGAAAGCGACAGATCCAAATGCTCAAACGTATTGCCACGATGCCAATATCCAGCTTTTTCTACTGGCTTCACCTTCTTTCCTGACGACATGGAAGGAACATACTGGGCACTGGCAACGTGCACCATCAGGGCTGCTGCCAATAGAGTCAGACCTCTTATAATTCCGATTCCTTTCATCTTTTTTGCATTAATTCTTTTTATCTCATGCGCCAACGGCCTTCTTTCTCGACCATAGGCACAACGACCTCTTCGTTGGTGGAATCACCAAAACAGAGTGTCAGAAACACATTGGTATATGCCTGCAGACTATCTGTCTTAGCTCGTACAATACGAACCTCTCGTATGCCCCCGTGGGAGGATTGCTGGGCTGCCATAAACTGCCGATAGTTATCAAGCAGTTGGGAGCGATAGCTGGCGTCATCGGTAGTCGACATTATTTCCTTACCTTCAAGAAACTGCTCGTACTCACCGTGTATCAGGTGGTCGTAGTAGCCTTTGGCTGCCAAAGAGGCTAATTCCTCACGTGTCGGAGAACTGCAGGCTCCCATGAGTATCGTTAAGATTACTATGCAGCCGACCTTAACCAGTCTCTCTCCTATCCTACTCATTTCTGGCGGATAAACACGTTAATGGGTGATCCCGTCAGCGTCCAGTTTTCTCGGATCTTATTCTCCAAGAAACGCTTATAAGGCTCTTTCACATATTGCGGCAGGTTGGCATAGAACACGAAGGTTGGTATCTGCGTATCAGGCACCTGTGCCACATATTTTATCTTGATATATTTGCCTTTCACTGAAGGTGGCGGATAAGCCTCTATCAGCGGAAGCATTACCTCATTAAGTTTCGACGTGCCGATCTTCGCCTTACGATGCAGATAGACATCCTTGGCCGTCTCCAGCACCTTGAAGATACGCTGTTTAGTGAGTGCAGAGCCGAAGATAATGGGGAAATCCACAAACGGAGCCATGCGCTCACGAATGGCATTCGTGAAGGTATCTATCACAACCTGTGACTTGTCCTTCACCAAATCCCACTTATTAACAACAACAACCAGCGACTTATTATTCTTCTGTATCAGCTGGAAGATGTTCATATCCTGTGCCTCAATACCACGGGTGGCATCGATCATCAGAATACAGACATCACTGTTCTCAATGGCACGGATAGAACGCATCACAGAGTAGAACTCCAGATCCTCCGTCACTTTATTCTTACGACGGATACCTGCTGTATCTACGAGGTAGAAATCAAAACCGAACTTATCATAACGGGTATAGATGCTATCACGGGTGGTACCAGCGATATCTGTCACAATATGACGATCCTCGCCTATGAAAGCATTAATAAGACTGGACTTGCCAGCATTAGGACGTCCTACCACAGCAAAACGAGGGATGCCGTCCTCTGCCTCGTCAGTCTTTTTCTCAGGCAACATCTCCAGCACCTTATCTAAGAGATCGCCCGTGCCACTACCTGTTGCCGCACTGATAGGGAACGGATCTCCAAGTCCGAGTTTATAAAACTCGTACTGGTCATAGAGATCCTTACCATCGTCGGCCTTATTGACAACGAGCAATACAGGCAATTTTGCACGACGTAGAATCTGTGCCACATCGAGGTCGAGATCGGTTACACCATTCGTGATGTCACAAAGGAAGAGCACCAGATCCGCCTCTTCTGTAGCGATAACTACCTGCTTGCGAATCTCTTCCTCAAATATATCGTCGGAATTAACCACCCAACCGCCGGTATCCACGACGGAGAACTCCTTTCCATTCCATTCGCATTTACCATATTGACGGTCACGCGTGGTACCGGCCTCGTTACTCACAATTGCCTGGCGACTTTTCGTCAAGCGATTAAACAAGGTCGATTTTCCCACATTTGGGCGTCCTACAATTGCTACTAAATTTGCCATAACATTAATCGGGGTTATATCCGAAATGATTTAATTCACGCTCAGAGCTGCGCCAGTCTTTATCAACCTTCACGAAGGTCTCCAGATAAATGGGCTTATCGAAAAACTTCTCCAAAGCCTTACGGGCTTCTGTCGAGACTTTCTTCAAGGCCACGCCCTGATGTCCGATAATAATGCCCTTCTGAGAGTCGCGCTCCACATAGATGACCACATTGATGTGGATATTCTTTTCCGTTTCTTTGAAACTCTCCACCGCCACCTCTACACTATACGGAATCTCCTTGTCATAGTAGAGCAATATCTTCTCACGGATGATCTCCGAGACGAAGAAACGGGCAGGTTTGTCTGTCAACTGATCCTTATCAAAATAGGCAGGACTCTCTGGTAGTAGTTCTTGAATGCGCTTCAACAGGATATCCACACCAAACTTATTCTTCGCGGAGATGGGAAGGATTTCTGCCTTCGGAAGCAGGGCATGCCAATGTTCTACGATCTCAGCAAGAGCCTGCTGGCTGTTCTTTCCTGTATTTCTATTGCCTAACTCATCAATCTTATTGATCAGCAAAATGACAGGAATCTCCATCCGTTGTACCTTTTCCAGAAAGTTCATATTCTTCTCTGGATTCTCCACCACATCGGTAACGTAAAGCAGAATATCAGCATCTTGGAGTGCCGACTCAGAGAAAGCAAGCATAGATTCCTGCAGCTTATAGTTCGGCTTCAGCACACCCGGGGTATCTGAGAAAACGATCTGCATCTCAGGGGTATTCACGATACCCATGATACGGTGGCGAGTGGTCTGTGCCTTGAACGTGGCAATAGAAATACGCTCACCAACCAACTGGTTCATGAGCGTACTCTTTCCTACGTTAGGGTTCCCAACGATATTGACGAATCCGGCCTTATGCACACTTGTCACTGGTCACCTATCACTTTTCGTTTCCATCGTATGCCCATTTCAGATAGGACGCTCCATGTACGAATCCCGCACCAAAGGCAGTGAGGATCATATTGTCACCTTTTCTGAGTCTGCTCTCATAATCCCACATAGCCAGTGGAATCGTAGCAGCACTCGTATTACCATAGTGTTCAATGTTCACCATCACCTGCTCCATTGGCAGTTCTAATCGCTTGGCCACTGCCTCAATGATACGCATATTTGCCTGATGGGGAACCACCCACTGGATGTTGTCCTTGTTCAATCCGTTGCGCTCAGCTATCAGCACACAGTCGTTACTCATGTTCGTCACTGCATAGCGGAACACCGTACGCCCTTCCTGATAGAGGTAGTGAAGTCGGTGGTCAACTGTGAAGTGCGATGGTGGACAGACAGAGCCTCCAGCTTTCATATGAAGGAAGGGCAGTCCCTTACCATCTGTGCGCAGATATGAATCCATCACACCGATATTCTGTTCCTCCGTAGCTTCTACCATGACTGCTGCAGCACCATCTCCAAAAAGCGGACAAGTCTGACGGTCTTTATAGTCTGTCACCGACGACATTTTATCGGCACCGATCACGATGATTCGCTTACAGCGGCCGCTCTGGATCATTGACGCTGCCACATCGAGCGCATAGAGGAATCCACAGCAAGCACCCCAGAAGTCAAATGCGAATGCATTTTTCAGTGCAAGCTTACCAACTACGATGCTGGCTGTGGATGGGAACTTATAATCCGCCGTAGAAGTGGCCACGATCAAAGCATCGATTGTATCAGGATCCGCCCCCGTCTTCTGCATCAGTTGCTTGGCAGCCTTACGCGCCATATAGCTGGTGCCGAGACCCTCCTCAGTGAGGATGCGACGTTCCTTAATACCGACACGCGTCATGATCCACTCATCATTGGTATCAACCATCCTCGACAGTTCCTCGTTGGTGAGGACATAGTCGGGGACGAAGCCGCCAACGCCGGTGATTATCGCGTTAATTCTACTCATTATTCAGCAACTACGTCTTCTTTCTTAATAGCTACCTTACCACGATAGTAACCGCATGTCGGGCATACTGTGTGATAAACGTAATATGCGCCACAGTTGGGGCATACTGCGAGTGTGGGAGCTACTGCCTTGTCGTGTGTACGACGCTTGGCCTGACGAGTGCTTGATTGTCTTCTTTTAGGATGTGCCATAATTATTCTAAAATTTTAATCTGTAATGTTTAATGATTTCAGTTGTTCCCATCGGGGGTCTGTCTCCTGGGTGGACTCCTCATCGCTGCTTCGGTCAGCTGACAGCTCTTCCAGAGCTTTCGTCATAGCAGGGTTGCACTTGCCAGGTGCATGCACATGCCTGATGGGTATAGCCAGTATGGCAAACTCATAGATGAACCACGAGATGTCGAGTATTCCTTCGTCCTCAGGCACTACGATGATATCATCTTCCTCTGAGTAGCTGCTTCCGAGCTTGACTATGAGGCGGTTATCGGTTTCCACCGGCTGCTCCATATCGTCCAGACAACGGTCGCAGGGTATGATGACATGGCCTTTGGAATGAAACTGAAGTTCGAAAAAGCCGGTAGCCTTGCGTATAGACACCGACACGTGCAAAGAACCCTGTTTTACCTCGGCACCGTCTAAAGCTGCGAAAAAATCATCATCAAGACTGAGTTCCAAGGATGTATCCTCTTCCTTCAGACCTTTCAGGTCAATCTTCAGAAACTCCAGACTATTCATCATAACGGGTTGCAAAGTTACAAACTTTTTTTCATATATTAGACTCTCATTTGTATTTTTTATCATTTTACCACAAAATCCGTCACTATCAGCATGTTATATTACACAAAAGCAGGTGCTTTTGTGCAATAATCTGTTTCACTTTGGCAATTCGATCCGGAAGGTTGTTCCCTTTCCAACTTCTGATGATTTGACGAAAATACGTCCCTTGTGATATTCCTCGACAATACGACGGGCCAACGACAGACCGAGTCCCCAACCACGCTGTTTGGTAGTAAAGCCTGGTGTGAAGATATTTCTGATATCTTTTTTGCGGATACCCTTTCCGTTATCTGAAACTTCTATAGCCACACGGTTACTTTCTTCCATCAGAGATATCTCTATTCTACCACTTCCCTCCATCGCATCGACAGCATTCTTACAGAGATTCTCGATAACCCATTCAAACAAAGAAGCATTCATACTGACAATGACTTCATGATCGGGAACATGGCGGAGAATCTCCACTTTATTCGAAGTACGACGGTCCATATAGTCTATTACGTGATCCAGTACTTCGTTCAAGGAGCCCTCTTTCGGTTCAGGTAAAGAACCTATCTTAGAGAAACGCTCAGCAATACGTTCCAAACGTTTCACATCTTTATCCATTTCTGGTATCAAGTCATCTTCTGGATGATTCTCTTTCAGAATCTCCACCCAGGCCATTAGGCTGGAAATGGGAGTACCTAACTGATGGGCCGTCTCCTTAGACAGTCCTACCCAAACCTTATTCTGTTCAGCCTTCTTTGAAGACAATAAGGCAAAGATAGCAACCACAACAAAGATCATCACAATTCCCAACTGCCAATAAGGATAAGAAGCGAGACGCTTTAACAGCGTTGATTCATCATAGCATACCAACTGATAATCGTTAGTTTTAACGGAATCGCTTAAATGAATCTTGATATACTTCCCATCTTGATAAAGTTTTTTGGCATATGCTGTCACATAGGAGTCCGAATCTGCAGCGGTCTTTTCATCCATCACGATATTCCGATAATCGTTCACATGTCCTGCGTTATCAAGTACAACAACTGGTATTGTGCTATTGCCTTGGAGAACCTCTAGGACTAAAGACAGATCAGTATTTTCATCAGCATGGTTAAGTGCATGGAGCGCCTGAGCCCATGTCTCCATCTTCTTCCGTTCCTCATTGGAAAGATCTTTCACAAGATAATGTGATACCAACAGAGATGTGACAGCAATCACGATTGCCGCCAACACCAGTAAAATTTTTACCTGTCTTATCCTGTCAGTCCATTGCATACACATATATAAACGAAAAAGCCCCAAAGATATTGTATCTTCAGGGCTTCTCACTATGAAAAAAGACGGCGGCCTCCTACTCTCCCGCATTGCATTGCAGTACCATCGGCGCAGGCGGGCTTAACTTCTCTGTTCGGAATGGGAAGAGGTGGGACCCCGCTGCAATAACCACCTGATAAGCGGTTTGACAACTTGCACACAAGAACTGAAGTATGGCCATGTCATTTAAACTGCCACTACATCTGATAATATCAGCACAGCGAAAGTATTCGGGCAATTAGTAGTGCTCGGCTTTGACGTCGCCGTCTTTACACCTGCACCCTATCAACGTCATCGTCTGTGACGACCCTCATGGAGTCCTCATCTTGCGGCTGGCTTCGCACTTAGATGCTTTCAGCGCTTATCCAATCCAGACGCGGATACCCGGCGGTGCACCTGGCGGTACAACCGGTAAACCGGAGGTCTGT
>Ga0265299_10002573_pt1 | contig 18432 bp, 13 predicted proteins | sample AusTroGonzalo_MG_4_FD_193485 | JGI IMG/M metagenome (GOLD analysis project Ga0265299, IMG submission 193485) | Bovine rumen microbial communities from tropical cattle in Woodstock, Queensland, Australia - Gonzalo_02 | ecosystem: Host-associated > Mammals > Digestive system > Stomach > Rumen ... | reverse complement strand
AAAGATATTGTTGTTGCACTTGCGCAGAAGAAGTACAACCACATCCTCAAGGACAAGGCAAAGACAGAAAAAGAAATAATGGAGCAGTGCAGAAAACTTCTATCCGGTGATGAACCACTTGTTGACAATGCACTTGCACAGGTACCTGAAGAATTGCGTGGTTTTGTTAATCCGGATGTGCTGACAGACGCAGATTATGTGGACAGGTGGATCAAAGATGAGCCCATGTGGGACAATCCTGTAGAGATGAAAACATACTACAAAACGCCTACAGGGCTGAAAGTCCGCTCAAAGACAGAGTACATAATTGCAGAATCGCTAAGAAATGCCGGGGTACCGTTTCACTACGAGAAGCAACTTGATTCTTCTTTCGGAATCCGCAGAGGCATGTATCCGGATTTCACATGTTTGAACAAGAGAACAGGTAAAACATACTATTGGGAACACTTTGGCCGTATGGATGATCCCAAATACAGCTTTGACGCAATACAGAAAATCCAGAATTACGTAGCCCTTGGATACTATCTTGGCACTTCGTTGATTGTATCGTTCGAGACATCGACGATGCCGGTTCGTACAAACTATATAGACGAGATGATAAAACAATACCTTATCTGAAGACAGAAAAGTTGTTACTATAGCCATTGTATGAGCGCTAAAGATATTCAGCTGGTATTGCCTGCAGAGGTTTTTGTTTCCCCGGAAAGTGCAGACAGGGCTATTAGAAAGGCCCTGCACATAGGTGCGCAGCAGGACTACATAATCCTCAGAAAGAGCATTGATGCCAGAAGGCGTGATATCAAGTTCAATCTGCTGTGCAGTGTTAATCCTGAAAATGCGCTCTACGTTCCCACAGAGTTCAAGGATGCAGACCCGGCCAAGGGTCAGGCCGTTGTTGTAGGAAGCGGACCCAGTGGTCTGTTTGCAGCACTGAGGCTCCTTGAACACGGAATTAAACCCATAGTCATCGAACGTGGTTCCGATGTTCACAAAAGAAAAGCAGACATTGCACTCATCTCCAGGGAAGGGCTGGTGAACCCGGCTTCAAACTACAGCTTCGGAGAAGGTGGTGCCGGAACCTTTTCAGACGGCAAACTGTACACAAGAAGCAAAAAGCGCGGTGAGAACGAGAAGGTTTTGAACCTGTTTGTCCAGTTCGGAGCAAAACCGGAAATCCTCTATGAAGCACATCCGCACATAGGAACAGAGGTCCTTCCTGCAATCATCGAAAGAATGCGTAACTGCATTGTCCAGCACGGAGGAGAGTTTCACCTGAACACATGCATGACAGATCTGATTGTTGAGAACAATGAGGTTAGAGGCTGCTTTTGCAGAGATGAAGAAGGTCACGAAAAGCAGTTCAACGGGCCTGTGATTCTTGCAATCGGCAATGCTGCACGTGACACATTCAGGATGCTTGAGAAGAAGGGTGTGGATATCCAGGCTAAGAGCATAGCCGTAGGTGTGAGACTTGAGCACCCGCAGCATGTGATTGACAGTATCCAGTACCACCTGAGCGGTCCCAGACCTTCATATCTTCCTGCGGCAGAGTACAGCTTTGTTGAACAGGTGAACGGAAGGGGAGTCTACTCGTTCTGCATGTGCCCCGGAGGCTTTGTTGTTCCTGCCGCATCGGACAGGGAACAGGTTGTTGTAAACGGAATGAGTCCGTCCAACAGAGGCTCAAGATGGGCAAACAGCGGAATGGTCACCCAGATAAACAGCGAAGAGCTGAAAGGGGAAAGTCCTCTGAAGGTCATGGAGTACCAGGCAGAGCTTGAGGCCAGGGCCTACAGCGCTGCACTCGGAACCCAGAAAGCTCCTGCACAAAGGCTTACAGACTTTCTGAGAGGAAGAATAAGTGCAGACCTTCCTGTTTCAAGTTATGCTCCGGGACTTACAGGCACGGACATGAGAAAAGTTCTTCCGGACACCATAGCAGATGCACTGAAAACAGGTTTTGAGCAGATGGGAAGAAAGGCCTTCGGCTTTGTGACGGAAGAGGCTTTGATTATCGGAACCGAAACACGTACAAGTTCCCCTGTGAGGATTGTAAGAAACCCCGAAACCTTTGAGAGCACAAGCCATAAAGGACTGTATCCCTGCGGAGAAGGTGCAGGTTATGCAGGGGGAATAGTCAGCGCAGCAGTTGACGGAATCAACTGCGCAGATCACATAAGAACAGATTTTGTGATAGTGAAGTAAATCAGCAGGGACAGTGCATCAACGATAGTTGTGATGAACGGACTTGCCATTACTGCGGGGTCAAAACCGAGCTTCTTTGCAATGATGGGCAGGGAGCAGCCGATTGTCTTGGCAACAATGACTGTCAGGGCCATTGTTGCACATACAACAAGGGCAACCTTCACTGTCACATCCGGGTTGGAAAGCAGGACTCTGTCAACGAGCATTACCTTTCCGAAACAGACAACAGCCAGTGAAATGCCGCAGAGTACTGCTGTACACAGCTCTTTCAGAATTACCTTTCCAATGTCCTCAAACTCAATTTCTCCAAGGCTCAGTGCCCTGATTATTGTTACTGAACTCTGGGAACCTGAGTTTCCGCCTGTGTCCATCAGCATGGGGATGAAGGCGGTAAGAACAACCAGGCGTGCAAGGGCAGTTTCGAAGCCGGTGATGATCAGGCCTGTGAATGTTGCACTTATCATCAGGATGAGGAGCCATGGGATTCTGTGGATGAAAAGGTCGATCGGGGTGGAGCGGAGGTAGGTCTTATCCGAAGGCGTCATACCTGCCATGATTTCCATATCTTCCGTTGCCTCTTCCTGCATGACGTCCATAGCGTCGTCAACGGTGATGATACCGACCATTCTTCCTTCCGAATCAACAACGGGCAGGGCAAGCAGGTTGTACTTGCTGAACATCTGGGCCACTTCTTCCTGGTCGGTATGGGTACTTACACTTATGAAGTTTGTTTCCATGATGCTGGAAACAAGCATGTTATCGTCTTTTGCAAGGAGCAGGTCCTTGATTGAACAAAGACCTACAAGCTTTCTGCTCTCTGTCACGTAGCAGGTGTAGATTGTTTCCTTGTCCACACCGGTCGCCCTGATGTGCTTGATTGCAGTCTCGACTGTCATGTCGGCCTTAAGCCATACATACTCCGTTGTCATTACGGAGCCTGCACTGTCTTCAGGGTAGTGGAGGATCTGGTTGATATCGCGTCTCATTGACGGTGCGGCCTGGGCAAGAATACGTCTGACAACGTTTGCAGGCATTTCCTCAACAAGGTCTACAGCATCGTCAACGTACAACTCGTTGATAACGGCCTTAAGTTCGGTATCAGAGAAACTCTGGATGAGAAGCTCCTGATTGTCAGGTTCCATCTCGACAAAGGTCTCTGCAGCAAGATCCTTGGGGAGCAGACGGAAAAGCATGGGCAGATGCTGCTCATCAAGGTCGTCAAATATTGCTGCAATGTCGGCAGGGTTCATTGTGGTAAGTATGTCTTTGACAGATGCATACTTTCTGCCTTCCAAAAGAATCTTGAGTGTTTCTTCTACTGTGACAATATTTCGTTCTGCCATTGTACCGTACAGTCAGTGCAATACAGAAATCCGGGCTGTCAGAAAGCCTTCCGGAGGAATGCGTTTCTACTTGGGCCAGGGTCTGCTGATTCCATGACAATTCCTCCTGATTTTTTAAGTTAGCCCGTCTCATTTCATTTGTCAAGGCGTTTAATAATCTGTTATAGTTATGGGTAACTATTTGTCCGTAATTCAGGGATGGAATTTTGACCTTGAAAAGAGTATTTGCAGCACTGTTGCTGATTGTTATATCTGTTTCCTGCTTGTTTGCTACATCGTTCACCGTTGTCGGCTATACATACAAGGTAATCGGTAACACAGAAGAATTTGCCATAGACAACCTGATTAATCCCCACGAGGAGGAGTATTTCCTTACTGAAGAAGAACTTCAGGAAGCTGTGGACCGCAAAAAGCAGATACTGTGGAATACCACTCTGTTTGACAGGGCAGAAGTGAAATACTCGATAGCATCGTCCGTGGACACGGACCACTTCGTGCTTATCGAGGTTGAAGTTACAGATGCCAACTCAAGCATCATCTTCCCTTATCCCAAATTCGACTCCAACTACGGCTTTGTGTTCGGCCTCAGGTACAAGGAAAAGAACCTTCTGGGCCGTATGGCTACCATGGACATTTCACTTGATGTCATGCAGCAGGATAAGTCATTCAAGAAGGGAGACTACTACTTCGACATTCCGATTACAGGCCTTGTAATCAAGGATGCAGAGCTGTCAGCCGAGGTTTCTGGAGACATAGACCTTCTGAATACAAAGAATTCATACCTGAGGTTCCAGCTGGAAGAGAAGGGTTGGAAGATAGGAACTGCAAGCATAGCCGTTTCCGCCGATCTCAGATATCAGTACGGCGATGAATCCCAGTCTCTGTACAAAGTGAAGGTGGAAGAGAAAGGACTGCAGGCAGGTCCCGGAAAGATCCATACGGGAATTGAACTGGAGTTCAAACCTGCCCGTAAACAACGCGTTGTAAGCAAGTTTGCCCTTGATGTGGGTTACACCGATATCGAAATCGGAACTGCAAAAGCTGCAGCCTCTTTCAGTGGCCTTTACCATCCTGTTCTGCAGATTCCGTATGTTGATAAAAAGTCCTACCACAAGTTCATATTCGAGGTTTCAGATATTGAAATTGACGGATTTGTTCTGTCTGAAAGCCCTGTCATCACATTCCAGCCCAGCCAGAGTGCGGATATGAGAACAAGGCTTTATTCAACAGAAAACACCATAACTCTGAACATGCCTGACGGTCTGCTTTCCGGAAAGAAACTGAGCAACAATGTCTACTGGCGCATCTACGATGACCTTGAAAGCAAGCTTGTAACAAACTACATAAAGACAAATACCGGTTTCTCGTTCAACGTATTCGGAGATTACACAAACTCATACATTCTTAAAACATGGCGTGATGATCTGAGCCACATCTTCAGATTCGACCTGGATGTCAGGTTGGAGAAGACCTTCAAGTTCCTCGATGACGAGTTTAGCATTTCTCCGATTATAACCATCTACAACCGCTTCTTTGTGCGTGGTGTTGATACTGTTGAATACCTGCCTCTTACTGAGATTGCACTTTCTGCAACAGCCGAAGGCGGGGAGCTTAACAGAATCAACTCCGGAGAAGACTTCTTTGCCTTCAGGGATAACTTCAGACACGGCATCACCTACAGCCTGCAGGCTGCCGGCAGATATATTCCAGATTTGAATTTCCAGTTCTTCCTCAGAGGAGAGGTAGTACTGTTCCCGCTTGAGAACGCATTCTTCAACCCGTCCATCAGGATTCTTGCTATGGCATCCACGGGCGAGCCCAAAATCTGGTTTGACAGCAAAGAGGACAGTGATCCCTGGTATCTGAGGTCTGAGGCGGATTCTGATTATCTGTATTCATACAACGCCTACACCTACAAGGATTACACCTTCAACCCCGGTGGTCTGAACAATATCCTGAGGGGAATCCTCCTTGAGAACGAGCATGTCCAGGAAGGAGGATATCCTGCAAAGGCAGTTATTGCCGCCAACGTCAACATGACTACGGCACTGTTCAACTTCGAAGATCTTGGACACACCTACATCAGTCCCTTCTACGACTTTGCGGTTTTCATGGACCGTAAGAAACTCAACGTTTTGCACAGTATTGGAATCGAGGGTATAGCTATTCTGGATTCTGTACCGGCATATCCTTTCAGGGTCTCAATCGGCTTCAATGCCGCAGACATTATCTCAAAACTCCGCGGACGCGATGTTGAGCTTGAGTACGAGATCTTTATCGGAATGGGATGGTATTACTGATGCCCAAAGCGGAAATCCCCCATGTTATTCACTACTGCTGGTATGGAGGAAAACCCCTCTCAGACCTGGCTCAGAAGTGTATTGAAAGCTGGAAAAAGTTCTGTCCCGACTATCAGATTGTCAGGTGGGATGAGTCCAATACAGATTTGAACTCATGCGATTACCTTAAAGAGGCCTATGCAGCCAAAAAGTGGGCCTTTGTCAGCGACTTTGTACGCTTTCAGGTCCTTTACGAGCATGGCGGTCTTTACTTCGACACAGATGTCCAACTTATCAAGCCGATAGATCCCATTCTTGAGAAAGGCCCCTTCATGAGCGTTGAAAGCTATCCCGGTCTCTTTGCAGGCGGAAACGATTCCATTCTGTTGAACCCCGGGCAGGGGATAGCTGCAGAGAAGGGAAACCCGTTTTATGCCGATGTTCTCAACTACTACAAAAGCATCCACTTTTCTACGGAAAAAACAGTCGGCATGCATGTAACATCACTTCTGCTTGAGCGCGGACTTAAAAGTGAGAATACTTTTCAGACTGTGAGCGGAATCAACATCTGGCCCAAGGATTATTTCAACCCGGTAAACCCCAACTCCGGAAGGCTGGAGATTACAGACAACACCGTTTCAATCCACCTTTACGAAGGAACATGGGTTGACGGAAAAACCAGATTTGTAGAGAAATCTTTCAGGCTCATTTACAGGGTTTTCGGTGCTAAAGTTGCAGCAGGTATGAAGAAGGCCTTCAGAAAGCTTCAGGGCCAAAAGTAATACGGACAAGAACCCTGAGCAGGGGAAAGCAGCAGCGGAACAACAATCGCACAACAGAATACTTCAGTTCAGACCAGTAGTAACGGGTGGTTTTGTATCTTGCAAGAATTGCGCTTCTGCTCTTTTCAAATCTGCCGTCGGAATCAAAGTCCTTTCTATACTTCCAGCATGCGGCAAGTCTGATTATCGCATCCACGTGGGAGTAAAATGCATATCTGTCCTTGCCCAGAGATGTGAAAAAGTCTGTCCTGTCCAGAAGGGCGTCAATTCTGTCGAATTTCTTGATTGAGAACTTACCCTTTGACAGTGAGCCTTCCCTCTGAAGGTAGTAGTAAAAGTAGTCCGGAAGAAGCAGAATCTTCTGGGCATTTCCCATGATTCTGTGTGCAAGAAAATCGTCTTCGTGGATTCTTCCCACGGGGAATCTCAGAGTTTCAAATATCCCGCGTCGGTATAACTTGCAGCAGGAAATAACACTGGGAAGCCAGCCCTTGGCCAGAAGGCCCATTATCTCATCCTGGGACAGAACCTTTTCTTCCTGGATTGTCGAGTCATGCTCTATTGTGTTTCCCTGGTAATCAACAAAGTAGTAGTTGCAGATGGCAATGTCTGCCTGTGCATCTGTAAGCTTGTTGGCCATGGTTTCCAGCATCTCACTGTGGATGTAATCATCACTGTCCACAAAGATGATGAAGTCGCCTTTGGCAGCATCAAGTCCAGCATTTCTTGCAGATGAGAGGCCACCGTTTGTCTTGTGGATTACCTTGATTCTCTTGTCTTTGGCTGCATACCTGTCGCAGATATCCCCGCATGAATCTGTTGAACCGTCATCAATCAGAATGAGTTCAATCTCTTTGTGAGTCTGATTGATGATTGAATCAATGCATTTGGGAAGATAATCCTGAACGTTGTAAACAGGTACGATTACGGAAACCAGCATAACTGAAGAATAACCTTATGTTTTATTTTTGTAAATTCAGATAGAAATCCTGCAGCTGCCTTGCTGTTTCGGTAATGTCAAAGCCGGCTTTCTTAATGGCCTCTGACATATCTTTTCTTTCGCAGTCAGGAGAGTCGGGGATGGCATCTGCCCAGGCCTGGGCGTTGGCATCAAGGGATTTCTTTGAAACAAGGTCTGTAAGAACAACCTCGTCTGAAATGGTGTCTGAAATGAAGCACTTAAGGCCGTTGCACTGTGCCTCAACAAGAGTTACGGGCAGGCCTTCGAATACGCTTGGAAACACAAAATAATCCATTGCATTGAGAATCTGATTAACGTCTCTTCTTGCTCCGGTGATTATGACGTTTTTCTGTATTCCAAGCCTTGCAGCTTTTTCCTCCAGTTCTTCTTTGAGAGAACCGGATCCGACTATCAGCAGATAGCTGTTGCTGTTCTTTTTCAGATAGCAAGAGAAGATGTCTATGAGGAAGGAGTGGTTCTTGGAAGCCAGGAGGTTGCCTACATTTCCGATAACCGTTGCACTGCTGTCTATGTGAAACTCTTCCCTGATCTTCTTCCTGCTCTGGGCGTTGAAAATGAAATTCTCTGAGATGATTCCGTTTCTGATCACCTTGAATGAGGCCTTGTCTCTGAACAGCCATTTTCCTGCCTCTTCAGAACAGGCAAACCTGTACTCGGCAATCCTGTAGAGGTTCCTCTTGAAGAAGTCCCTTATCCAGGCAGAAGGTCCTTTTCCGTTTGATGTTGTGTGTGAGTGTGCAATGGTATGAAGACCGGCCTTGTTTGCCTCATCAAGGTAGATTGAGGCTGTGTTCATTGCATGGCCGTGGATGACCTTGTATTCTCTATGTTCTCTGAAGAAATTCCGGAAGGCTTTTCTGTATGAGAGGATGTTCACAACTTTGAAAGCAGGGAGTCTGTATATCCTTCCTCCCAAGGCTTGGATTTCGTCCTCAAAGGCTGTTTTTTCCTTGCAGTGGAGGATGAAGTCGAACTGGAGCTTACTTCTGTCGATCTTTCTGTATATGTTCATTATCAGGGATTCTGCCCCGCCAAGATTCATTGTGGTGTTTTCGATCAGAATTCTCACTGGTTCCATATACATCAACAAATAATAGCAGACTTTTTTAGAGATGGGAATTAAGATACAATGACATAGAAACTGAGCATGGAGGAGAACCGGATTGTGATGATAACTAAGAACAGTCACTGGGATTCTGCCAATCCGTTCATAACGGTTGTTACCCCGGTTTTCAACAGAATTGATATTCTACCCCGTGCAATCAGGTCCATCGAAGAGCAGACTTTCAGGGACTTTGAATACATCATCATCAACGACGGCTCAACACAGAATCTGGATGAGGTTGTTGTGCCGTTCATGAATCAGACCGATATCCCTGTGATGTACATCAAAAAGGAAAACGGGGGAGTCCACACTGCAAGAAACGCAGGCGTAAGGGAGGCAAGAGGCTTTCTGATTACCTGGCTTGATTCCGATGATGAATTCATGCCGGAGACACTCGATGTAATCAAAAAGGCCTGGGACCAGATTCCATCAGACAAGGCTGATGAATACTTCCAGATTTCCTCACGCTGTATGGACGAGAACGGACAGGCAGGAACTGAATTTCCGGACAACATAAACACACTGGAAATGAAGGAAGCCTACGCTGTCTACAACAAGCACAAGGTTGAGAATCTTCTGGCAAACAGAGCCGATATCATGAAGGCAAACCCATGGCCGGAACCTGAAGACATCACCTTTGTAGGTGAAGATGTTATCTGGCTTGAACTTGAACAGAAGTACAGGACCTGGTTTATCAACGACATCCTCAGGGTCTACCACACAGAGGGTACCGACCATGTTTTCTCAAGCTCGAAGAAGAAGGACCTGCAGTATATCAAGAACTGCCTTTGGACCCTCTCATACCATCTGAACCACTGGAAGGGTGGAAAATTCTTTGACAGTTTCTTCAAGTATGAACTGTTCATGCTCATCTACAGAAGAAGCGCAAGTGGTCAGGTCCGTGAAGACTTCCTGCTGAGAAATCCGCTGTACTCTGTACTGATGGTTGTTCTGTTTATACCCGCTTTGTTCGGAAGCTGGATATATGAATCAAAGAAGATGAAATAGGAGCGCCTTATTATTCGGAAGTTTCTTTATTCAGTAATAAGTCCTCTTCTTTTCACCAAAGTTTCAATGGACACTTCCAGGGCAAGATCAGTATTGGATAAATTCTCGGAAAAACCCACGGGAACATGTTCAGCATCCAGATCTTTTGCAACAGCGGAATATGACCTGGAGATCATCATTCCTGTATACAATTCAGAGAAGTACCTGGATGAATGCCTTGAATCAGTCCTGGCTCAGAAAACCAGATTCAGCTATCACGTGATTGCTGTGAATGACGGTTCAACAGATACATCTGCAGAGATTCTGAAAAAGCACGAATCTCCTGTTCTGACTGTGATAAACCAGAAAAACGGTGGAACTGCAAAGGCACGTAATACAGGCCTTGATGCGGCTTGTGGAAAGTACATCATGTTTGTGGATTCAGACGATGTACTGCCGGAGAATGCACTTGAAGTGCTGATGAGCAGGGCTCTTGAAAACACTTCCGATGTTGTGGAAGGCAGTGCTGACTATTTTTCAGAAGCCGGATCCCAGAGATACTATTCCCACGATGAATCCTCTTCTTCGGATTACAAGGTGCTCAATGCATGCATCTGGGGCAAGGTTTTTTCATCAATGCTGTTCTCCAACTTCAGCTTCCCCGAAGGTTACTGGTACGAAGATACTGCCGATGCATTTGTGCTTTTCCCGCTGGCAGAGAAGGTTTCCACCTGCAGCGATGTCGTGTACAGATACAGGATCAACAACAGCGGCATGACTGCAGTGACAAAGAAAAAGCCGAAGTCCCTTGATACCTACTGGATTACAGAGGAATGTGTTAGAGAGTATGTTGAAAGAGGGTACGCTCCGGATGAGTACTTTGTAACCTATCTGACCAAACAGTTGATTGTGAATTATCAGCGGCTGATGGATTTCCCATCTGAAGTCCAGAAGGCTGTATTTGTCTTATCCGGTTCAATTATCAAAAAACTGAATCTGGACATAGCAGATGATGAATTATTGAAAATAACGGTGAAGAAATACTATAACAAATACAGACTTTATTGCCTGTTGCATTGAGCGGTATGGAGGTTTGAAATGAAGATAATCGAAAAGTTGCATAAAGGTGAGCTGACAGCCCAGATCAATGCCTTCATTTTCATATACTTTGCAGCAATTGCAACTCTGCAGGCTCCTGCCGGAAACAACAAGTACTGCAACCTGATAGCAGCCATCTTCATGCTGCTTGCAGCGGTGTACTGCTTAATCGACTGCAAGGGTCTGATCAACACATATTCTGTTGTCTTCGGCTGTTTCACGGTCTATGTTTTCCTGACCATGATGTGGTCTCCGATGAAGAACGATACAAAGACAATGGGTATCACACTTGCCAAACTTCTTATCGTCGGAACCCTGTTGTACAACTACCTTTTCTCCACAAAGAAAAAGGACTACATCTTAAGCGCCCTTGTTGTTGCAGGTATTACCGTTTCACTTGTTACCATCCTGTACTACGGACCTGCTGAATATGTTTCCAGCATCAAGATGGGAGCACGCATGGGTGGTCATCTGTATGCAATCAACCAGGTGGGATGCATTCTGGCAGTTTCCAGTCTGACAGCAATCTGGTTTGCCCTTTTCAGAAAAAAGTGGTGGGATATCTTCCCTGCAATTCTCTGCCTGTTTGTTTCAATAGGAACAGGAAGCAGGGCTGCAATTCTCACATTCGGTGTAGGACTTGTTGTTCTGTTGTTCCTCAGAGCAAAGGGAATCTTCAGACTCATCGTTCCCGTTGCACTTGTTGCATTGGTGATTATCGGCTACATACTGCTTGAGCTTCCAGTTTTCGGAGTGCTTCATGACAGACTTCAGAGTTTCCTTCAGGTGTTCAAAGGCGGTTCCACAGACGGTTCAACTTCAGTACGCATCGAGATGGTGAAGTGGGGTTGGCAGCAGTTCCTCAAGACTCCCATTTTCGGAATCGGATTCAGTGCCGGTCTGACAGTAATGCAGCAGCATGGCAACGGACTTGAGTTCTTCCACAACGGATTCATCGAAATCCTTGTCGGAGGAGGTCTGATCGGCTTTATCCTGTACTACTTCCTGTTCTTCTATCCTCTGTACAAGCTTGCTGTACCGGCATTGAAGGGTGATGACTGTGCGGTTATCGGTGTTGTGCTTATTCTGATGTGTCTGACCCAGTGTGTGTTCGGAGACATCCAGACCGACCAGGCTGTGAACGTCATTATCTGTTATCTGTTCCTTACTGTTTCAGAACTCAGAAGGAAAGAGGTCGGCGCAGTATAACTGACTTTGCCTTTATCCAGAGGCAGTTCAGAAGAAGTCTTCTGTATTTTTCATCTCTCAACAGATTCAGGGTCCTGTACTTTGAAGGCCTGTTGCCAAGAACGAATTCACTTATGAAGGGTTCGTCATGGCACTGTTTATAAAGTCTTTCCTTATGATGAACAGATGTGCATGCAGTTGCAATTTCCACAAGCTTCACGCAGGTACCTCTTGAGTGATAGTCCCTGTATTCCTCAAAGTCGGATTCTGAGAAATAGCTGTTCTCTTTGAGAAAGTTGAAAACCAGATTCTCTTTCTCGCACGAAATGTTCAGCTTAGAGTAATCGATTGTCTGTGTCAGACTTTTGGGGTTGATTCTGTACTGGTACAGTTTGTTGGGAATGAAGAGGAAGTTGTTGCAGTACTTCAGTATCTCAAGGCTCTGGACCATGTCCTCTCCCAGCTGGATGTGATAGTAGGGGGAAAGGTCATCAATACCCACAAGTTCCCGTTTTGCAACCTTTCTTACAAGGGATGTATAAGACTCGTCAAACAGGATCTTTCTAATGGTTTCCTTCTTGTCGGTGATGTAGGTTTCCCTGCTGTCGTGCTCTGAATCCTTTTCGGGAAGCCTGTCTGTGAATCTTTCGATTCCCATTATCATGCAGTCAACTTCCGGGTATTTTGAAATGTTTGAATAAAGGATTTCCAGGCTTTCCTGTCTGAGACAGTCGTCTGAATCAAGATGGACAATCCATTTGCCGACAGCCTTGGATATACCTGTTCTTCTTGTTGCAATAAGTCCTGAGTTCTTCTGATGATAAACGCTTATGTTTTCGTGCCTGCCTGCAAGTTCATCACAGATTGCAGGGCTGGAATCAGTAGAACCGTCATCAATGATGACAATTTCAAAGTTCTGATATGTCTGATTCAGGACGGACTGTACGCATTGCAGTAAGTATTTTTCAACGTTGTAAACGGGAATTATTACTGAAAAAGTGATATTATCGCTCATACAAGACTACTGTTTATGAATCTTACAATCTTTCGAATAGTCTGTAAATTGTGTATAGTTACCGTATGAAGAAGCTGTGGATTATCATCTGTTTGTTTTTTGTTTCGTTCAGTGTTTTTGCCACTCAGAAACTCTATACTGCAAACTCGACCGAAGTTAAAACACTTCAATCCCTCTACAGGGAAGCGGGTATCTCAATGCCCGGTTTCATCTATCCTGCCTCCGGCGATGTTCTCATCAACGCCATCGACAAGACCGGTCTTTCAGCCAAGCTTTCTGCTGAAGGATTAAAAGAGCTGGATTCTCTGCTTAAAGAATTCAGAGGAGAGAACCTGGGAATAAAGGTATCAGATGATTTTGCTGCTTCACTGAAAGTTTCACTTACACCTGAACTTTTCTACAGCTCACAGCTTGAAGAAGAGTATGACGAAGATGACCAGGGTATTATCCAGGATGGTCCCAGACGCGACTGGATTGTTCCATACAACGAGATCAAACCAGCCCTTCAGGCTCAGGCAGATCTGAAAATGACAGACTATGCCTTCGGCCATTTTGAATATGAGCTTTCAAGGCTGATCGGGGCCTACCACCACAACTACTTCACACACAACCTGCCTTATGTTTCCTATGACGGCTACATGTCTGATGAGGAAAACCAGACCTGGCCGTGGAATGTTTATCTTTCAGCAGGTACCGGAAAAATAAGCGCAGCAGTAGGCAGAATGCGTGTTTCTTCAGGAAGCGGTGTAACCGGGAACCTTTCAATAGGTGACAACTTCATGTACCGCGAAACCTTCAAACTGACAATCAACTCACTTCCGTTCACATACGAGATGCTGATCAACACATTCAGCCCCGAGGGCGAAATTGTGCAGGGTAATATGGAACTTGAGTCAGCCGTAAAGGATTTCAACCTTACACCTCAGCTTGACAAGGCAAGACCTGTGGTTGTAATTCACAAGGCTACTTTCAACCTGCTCAACAAGGTTAACATCGGCCTGTATGAGGCAATTCTGGATTACACAACTGCCTCTCCGTTTGACCCACAGATCTTCAATCCGTTCTCACTTATGCACAACTGGATTTCGTTCAGATACAACACAAACAACTGGTTCGGTTTTGATCTGGACTATGCCTTCCTTCCCGGATGGAGCCTGAACCTGCAGGGAATGTTTGACCAGATTCAGCAGTCTGATGAGCAGACGAAGGGGACTCCGAATATCTACGGCTTCCTGTTCAATGTGAAGAACTCAACAAGAATCAAAGGATTAAAACTCAATTCTTATGCTGAATTTGCCTACACAAGCCCCGGTATGTACCTGAAACCCGGTGAGGGCAAGGACTACCAGCAGAACCCTGAGTACTACAAAGTTGATCTTGTTACCGGAAACTACCAGATGTGGTGCTCCGGTGAGGATGTTTCCTATCTCGGATACAAGTATGGCCCCAACACATTTGTCTTTGCATTCGGCGGAGAACTGATTACAGAGAACAATACATTGAGACTTGATTTCATGTACAAGACAAACGGAGACAAGGGCCTGTTTGTTGACGGTGACTATCATGGAGATTATTCACCTTATGGAATCGAAACCCACGGAGCCGTGTCTCCCCACTGTTTCAAAGAAGGCAATGTGGCCCAGAAACTTGTCAGAATCGCAGTTTCTGATACTGCTGTTCTGTTTGACGGCGTTATTGAATTGAGCGGCGGAATTGCATTCCAGCAGTACTTCAACTACAAGTTCCAGAGTGGGGTAAAGTCTTCGGATGTTCAGGCTCAGCTTGCGGTAAAGATCAACCCGCTTTCGTTCTTCAGCTGGGGCAAGTAATAACTTTTACAAACTTTTCGGGGCAGTTCAGTACTTCACGGGACTGTCCCTTGTCTTTTGTCCTGAGGATAAGGGTTCCTATGGACTTGTTTGCACCTGTAAGGCTTTCAACATAGTCACCGGGTTTGACCCACAGGTCTTTTTCAACAACCTCGTTCTCAATTGAAGGATCAATCTCAAGACCCTTGAAAATACCATCGGAGCTGCTGTGAAGAATCAGTTCCACCCAGCCTTCCTCTGGTTCAACCTGTTTTATTGTACCCAGTGGCAGACCAAGGGCTGCCTTTACGCTTTCTTCAATCAGATCAACACCGGTTGCATATCTGACCATCTCGGCAAGTCTGTTGCCGCCGCCACGGGGTGAAACCTCCATAAGGTAGGTCTTGCCGTCAACGGTCTGTCTGGCCTCAACATTGTAGATGGTACTTCCCATGTTCAGAAGCTTTATCAACCTTGCAAGCTCAACCTCAAGTTCACGTATTCCTTCACTGGTAATTGTAGAAGGCCATGTAAAGCCTGTGGGAGTGAAGGGGTTTGAGGCACTGTGGTCAAAGTACTGGCTTGACCATGAGGAGAAGACAAGCTCTCCGTTTACAGAGAAACACTCGGAGTCTGAAGAACAGCCGGTCTGTTCCAGATACTGCTCGATTATGAACTGGTCTGACAGTGAGTTTTTCAAAGCAAAGCTGATTTCTTCTTCCAGTTCCTCTGAATTATTGACTCTGGAAACACCCTTTGAACCTGCACTGTCCGTAGGTTTTACAATCAGCGGAAAGGGGATGGGAGAAAAGTCTTTTACTGCCTTTTCCTTTTCGTCTGCACTGTAGCTTTTTGAAACAGGGGTGTTGAAACCGTTGTCTTTGAGAAACTGTCTGAAAAGACCCTTGTTCTGAAGAATCGAAACAGATTTGTAAGGTCCAGTATTCGGAAGGCCCAGCTTCTCTGCAACATAGCTTGCAGTTGTAACACCTGGGTCTGTTCCGAAGGACATGATTCCGTCAATCTTAAGCTCTTCTGCCTTCTTAAGGATTGCCTCTTTGTCAACAATGCTCAGGTTGCAGTACTGGTCAGAGAATTTATGGGCAATATTTTCCGGAAGGTAGTCACAGGTTATGGTGTGGGCACCGAGTTTCTTTGCACATTCAATGACAGGAAGAAGGTACCGGGAACCGCCGAGCAAAAGAATCTTCTTCATCGCTTTTACCTGAGAATCACCGAGCAGATCTTTCTTACATCGTCGTCAGAAAGATCCGGATACATGGGCAGACACAGAACGTTGGCAGCTGCCTGTTTTGCCACCGGAGTGTCGTCGCTGCTGTAGATGTCTTTATAGCAGTCAAAATCCTGGACAACAGGGTAGAAGTACTTTCTTGCATGGATATCTTCGGTTGCCAGCTGGTCAAAGACCTGGTCCCTTGTCTTTCTGAAATGGCTGAAAACAACAGGGAAGTATGCGCCGTTTGAAGACACATCTTTCTGGACAGGCTTGAGCTGGATACCCGGAACGCCGCTGAGCAGCTGTCTGTAGAGAGCATCGATTGCCAGACGCTTTGTGATATTCTCATCAAGGTGCCTGAGGTTGCAGATTCCCATAGCTGCCTGGAATTCGTTCATCTTGGCGTTTCCGCCCACATATCTTACTTCCTCGGGTCCGCGGATGCCGAAATTCTTCAGATCTTCCAGCACCTGGACCAATGAGTCTTCGTTGAACGCCGCACAGCCGCCCTCAATCGTGTTGAAGACCTTTGTGGCGTGGAAACTGACCATGCTTGCATCACCGTAGGAGGCCACGGCCCTGCCTTTGTATTTTTCGCCGAAGGAGTGGGCTGCGTCATAGATGACCTTCAGGTTGTGCCTTGCGGCGATGCCTTCAATCTGCTCAACATCACAGACGTTTCCGTAAACATGAACAGGGATGATTGCAACGGTTTTTGGTGTAATCAGAGCCTCAATCTTTGAAGGATCAAGGCAGAGTGTTACCGGGTCTATATCACAGAAAACAGGCTTAAGGCCGTTTCTGACAATGGCGTGTGTTGTTGATGCAAAGGTGAACGGAGTGGTAATTACCTCTGATCCCACAGGAAAGCCGTAAGCGGCAATTATGTTCTCAAGTGCAAGATGGCCGTTCGTGTAAAGAACAACATGTTTGACATCAAGTTTGTCTTCCAGCTGGGCCTGCAGAGCATCGTGCTTTGCACCCATATTGGTAAGCCAGTGAGTCTGCCAGATGTCCTTTATTTCATCTATGTACTCCTCAAAGGGAGGTAATGTTGATTTGGTAACAAGAATGCTCATTATTGCCTCTTAATGAGCATTTTAACAGAAGATACCAGATAGTTGAATATGTCCAGATTATAGAGCTTAGACAGGCCCACATAGAGGGAAATTCCAAGCGGAATCTGGATAAAGAGTTTGAGCAGCGGTGAAATTGAAAGGAAGTTGATAAGGTAAACAAGTGCGCCCATAATGAAGGACAGAAGTACAGGGCCTGCCATTTCCTCAAGCTGCTCCCTGTACGGGTAGTTTATCAGCTTTCTGTTGGGGTAGCTGTTGATAATCTGGTCAATCAGGTCTGTAAAGACACAGCTCAGTGCAATTGCAAAGGCGCTGATTCTGATTGTGATGAGAATGGATGCAATTCCGATTGCCTTCTTGAGGATCTCCTGTTTCAGATATACATCACTTCTTCCCACAGCCTTGATTGCGTTCAGGTTGGCAACATGGAAGGGATAGAAGGCATAGACAATGCAGAAAACCTGAAGATAGGGAACACAGGGCATCCATTCTTCTCCCAGAAGGAGCATTACAATGGGCTCTGCACAGGCAATAAGACCTGCCATGACTGGCATAAGGGCATAGCTGCCATATCCTATTGCCTGTCTGGTCAGGTTTTTTACCTCTTCCAGCTCGCTCTGTTTTTCAGACATTGCGGGGAAAAGAACACTGTTCAATGCCGAGTTGATATTGTTAACAGCAGTGGATGGAAAGGTTTCTCCCTTGTTGTAGAAGGCAAGGTCTGCAGGGGAGTAGGTGATTCCTATCATGAGCTGTCTGAGCTTCTGGTATATGGTTTCAAGCAGTGAAGATGCAAGGAGTTTCCATCCGTAGTTGAGAAGAACCTTCAGTCTCTGCCATGAGAAGGCCCATATAGGTCTCCACCTCACGGTTACCCAGAGGATGATTGTGTCAAAAGTCACATTACACAGGTTCTGGACTACTATTGCCCAGGCTCCATAGCCCTTGACTGCCATGATAATTCCAACAGGAGCAGCCAGGATTGTGCCCGTGATGGTTGCCACGAAGAACTTCTTGAAATCCATCTTTCTGGACACATAGGCAAACTGGATGTTCTTGAAACCTGAGAGTATCAGCTGGAGTCCCATCACTCTGAGAATTGCTGTCATGGACTCCATCTTGTTTGCCTTTGCAATTAACGGGGCAAAGAAGTAGAAGATCACATACAGGACAAAACAGACCAGCAGGTTGAAATAAAACACTGATGAGAAGTCCAGGTCGTCTGCATCCTTCTTCTGGATCAGAGCATTGCCAAGGCCGCTGTCCACAAAGACATCGAAGATAGCAATGAAGATGAGGGCAAGTGCAACTGAGCCGTAAACCT
>Ga0265299_10002571_pt1 | contig 18442 bp, 8 predicted proteins | sample AusTroGonzalo_MG_4_FD_193485 | JGI IMG/M metagenome (GOLD analysis project Ga0265299, IMG submission 193485) | Bovine rumen microbial communities from tropical cattle in Woodstock, Queensland, Australia - Gonzalo_02 | ecosystem: Host-associated > Mammals > Digestive system > Stomach > Rumen ... | reverse complement strand
TCGTCCTGGCGGCTACACAAGAATCATTAAGCTCGGCAAGCGTGCTTCTGACGATGCAGATATGGCATTCATCGAGTTAGTGGATTTCGATGAGAATATGGCTAAGGCTGCAAAGAAGACTACTCGCACTCGTCGTTCAAAGAAGTCTGCAACTAAGGCTGAGACTCCTGCTGAAGCAGTGGCAGAAGTCGCACCAGAGGTGGCAGCAGAAGAGGCTTCGGTAGAAGAGAAAGCAGCAGAATAAGTTTATTCTCTGTTTCTGTAAAACAGCTATGCACTTCGTGTGTATGGCTGTTTTTTTTAGTGTTTTTATTTGATTCTCATTGTGTTGATATATGTAAAAAGGTTTTGTGGTCTTTTTTGTACATGTTCTTTCGACTGTTTTTTTGAAGAAGTTTGCATTGCACTTACAAGTAGAATTTAATGGTTTATTACCTAATAAAGACTTTGTCTTTGATGCCGAAATAGCTGTTTTTAACTATTTTATGAATAAAATAGAGGGTAACAAGCATTTTTTTGTTAAAATATATTATCTATTCCAAAAAAAATATCTAAGTTTGTAGACCAATAAATGCTTAAGGTACCAAATTTTATTAACAACGGATTCAAAATGAGACTTGCAAGTAAATTTTTAATGTTCTTGGCGGCCATAGCGATGGCCTGCCCTTCCGTTGCGCAAAATTGGTATAAGATAAATACCCATTACGACTCAAAGTATAACTTTGATTGGAGTTTCCCTTATGAAATCAGTCAGTTCCCTTATTCGGATTTCTCTTCAGATGGCCGTTATTTCCGTATGTCAACGGATGATGTCGACGAAGTGCCCTCTATCAATGTGCCTTATGCTATTTCAATGATTGATAGTGTTACATTCGTTGACGAGGTGCCAGAGGATCTTCAATCACACAACCGCTATCAGGTCTACACCCTTAGTGTAACCACCAAAGGGCTTGTTGGAGTTAATTCCAGAGAGCAGTATGTGGATTGTGTTGTGTCATTGGATGGTAAGGATGGTTATAACTGGTATTCAGGTTCTGGTAGCATTCGTGGACGAGGCAATTCTACCTGGAGCATTTACCCGAAAAAGCCTTATCGTATTAAATTGAATGAAAAACATAAGATGTTGGGCTTAGCAAAAGCCAAAAGTTGGGTGTTGTTGGCCAATTATCGTGACCTTACCAGCATGATGAACACATATGTGTTTGAAGTAGCTCGTTGGATGGGCATGCCTTACATTAATAACACTCGTTTCGTGGAGTTATTTATTGATGGAGAATATGAGGGATTGTATCAATTGACTGAGCAGGTACAGCAAGGAAAAAATCGAGTAGATGTTTCTGATGAGGGTGGTATTCTTCTATCGATGGATTTAGATGATGGACCAAGCTTAAGTCCGGAGGCAACTGACAATTTCTGGTCAAGTGTCTATGGAATGCCGATGTGTGTCAAGCACCCAGACAATGTGACGGCAGAGCAGAAAGATTCTATTCAAACGCTTCTTGCTGAGTTAGAAACAACCATTAAGAATGTTGATTATGCTGCTCTTGATTCTTTGATGGATATGCGTTCGTTCATGACGATGGCGATGGTTCAGGAACTTGTTGAGAACGTTGAGATTTGTGCACCACGTAGCATTTTTATGTACAAAGATGGAACAGGTAAGTGGGCTATGGGCCCATTCTGGGATTGGGACGCTGGTTTCGACTTCGATTGGGGAACATTCTACGATGGCAACATCTTCCGCTATTTTGGCGATTATCGTGAATTAGTTTTGGGTACAGATCCTGCCAATCGGAAGGGACAATATGGTGCTACTCCTAAGTTCTTTACCGATATGTTTAAGTCTGATCGCTATACCAGAGAATACAAGGAACTTTGGAATTCTGTGAAAGATTCTATCGTTGATCACAGTTGGGCTGTTGTTGAACAATATGTGGCGGAACTCAATAAAGGCGCATACGCACGCAATAAAATGCGCTGGCCAATTGTGCAAAATACTTGGTGGCAGTCAGAAAGTTATGATGTAGCCGAAGAGTTATCTAAAATGAGAACATGGTTAGGTAATCGTGTCTCATATCTTGATCAGGTCATTAATGCTTATCCACAGACAGGAACAGAGGGTGTTGAAGAGCAGTTGGAATATGGCATTCTCAATACTTACATATCTGGCACACAAATTGATATCTTTGCTATGTTGAATTTGTCTGACGGATATTCTCAGTCATCTACCATCGAAATTGCCCCAACAACATTAGCTGAAATGCTTGGCATCTCTGAGAACGAATTCCGCAATGCGAGGGTAAAGTTGTCTGCACTCAACGCTAATGGCAAAGAAGGAGGTCATACAGCACAAGGTACATGGGGTGCTTGGTTTGATGCAAACGGAAACGTGATAGATTACTATGCTGATTCTCATGTATTTATTGAGCCAAGGGATCTCAATACTAGCGATGTATATAGTTGGAATTATGGATGCCATCCAAATAACTGCCAAAAAGGAGATCAACATGTTGCAACCATGCGTTATGCAATCACACGTAACCGACAGACTGCATACATCACTGTACCTGTGCATTTCGGCATCGATTGCATCCCAGAGGGAACTTATGAACGGATGAACGTCGACCCCGAACTATATTCATATCGAAATATGCAACAAGTTGGCGAACAGACGATAAAGCAGTCTTTCCAATTGTCAGCAGTCGATAAATATATCAAGCAGCAATTGCCTATTAATTTAACGGAAATCATTAGTTTGTTCCCAAGTGGGGCGACTATCGACAAACTTCAGTTTGCTGCGTGCAAAGATATAAAGACTGGAGAACTTACTACAGATAAGACGTCTTCGAATGGTTTCTATATGTTGTTCGATGGCACAGCAGTTCCATGGGGGAGTAGTGAATGTAAAATAGGTTATAATCCAAGTTCAAATTCTTTGGATTTTGCTTATACGGCAGATATCGAACAACCTAAAGCTGGTACAGTTTGTTCTGCCTCGGTGTTCTTAATATATGACGATGCATATTCTTATCGTTTTAGAACGGACATCACATTGATATAGATTAAGTTAAGTGAAAACATATTAATAACCAATTAAACAATTAAACAATGAACAAGAGAACAAAAACAAAATGGGTATACATACACATAGATGATAGCTGAAGTTCAGTAGGTTATCTTAGAGATATAAACATGATGTTGAATAAATAAAAAAATATCAAAATCAATAATTAATAATTCTAAAAATTATGTTGTTTAACTTTCAGAGTAACAAACTACGCAAGCATCTTCTTATAGGAAGTGCTGTGTGTGCTGCAACTCTTGGTTTCTTTGGTTGTACACCAGACTATAACCTCGATGAAGATCAGCCTTCTGGACTGAACACCATCTATGGTTATATGGAAGACCAGGGAAATTACAAGAATTTCCTGCAGTTAATTGATGACCTGGGTGAGAAGGCAACTCTCTCAAAGACAGGTAGTAAAACCCTGTTTATTGCAGACGATGACGCTTTTGCGAAATTCTATGCAAACAATAAATGGGGTGTTAAGAGTTATGATCAATTGTCGTTGGCTCAGAAGAAACTGATTCTTCGCTCATCGATGATTGATAATCCTGCTACAATTAGTTTGCTTTCAAGTGTTCAAGGACCAATTGAGGGCGAATGTATGCGTCGTACTGCATCACTACAAACTTATGACTCTGTTCTGGTTTTAAGTACTACAGACCCTCAGATTCCAAGATTAGGTGGAGAACTGACAAAGTATTGGAAGAATTTGGCACAGACACATGATACTATTGTGCTCTTCAAGGATTTCTCTGGTGCACCACCGATGATTCATTTCTTGCCACGTTTCTTGGAGCAGAACATGATTACCGGTCATGACGTGGATTTCCTCTATAATGACCCAATCGGAACTCATGTTTCAGATGATGCTTATGTAAACGACTGTAAGGTAGTTGAAGCTAACATTTTCTGTAAGAATGGTTTCTTGCACAAAGTGAACAAAGTGATGTTGCCACTTGACAATATGGCTGAGTTGATTCGTGTAAGACCACAGTTTAGCATCTTCTCTTCTTTGCTGGAACGTTTCGCCGCACCATATTACAACTATGACATCACGCGTGAGTATAACCGTATTTATAAGACAGATGTTGACTCCGTTTATCAGAAATCTTATTTTGCAATGCGCGGAAGTGAGAGTAATGGTATCACTTCAACAGAACGTAACCAAGATAAAGATCAGATGTATACATTGCTGTCCACAGAGTTGTTAAAATTCGACCCAGGATGGAACCGTTATAGCTCAGGTACCATTAATGACCGTGACCGTGATGAGGTGATGGAAGATATGGCCTGTATGATTGTTCCGACCGATGCAGCTCTCACGGAATGGTGGGATAATGGCGGTGGTAAAGTTCTCAAAGACAACTTTGGTACTTGGGAAAATATTCCTGACCGTGTGATTGTAGAACTTTTGAAAAATAACCAACTTTATTCTTTGGTTGGATCTGTTCCTTCTAAGTTCAAATCCGTATTGAATGATGCTGCAATGGAAATGGGCATTACCACAGCTGATGTTGATAGCGTGTTCCTCGCATGTAATGGAGCAGTCTATCAGACGAACACGGTATTTGCGCCGATGTCTTATTCATCAGTGCTCTTCCCTGCTGTTGTAACAGAGAACCTTAGTGTAATCTATAATGCCGTTTCATTAATGGAGTATCAAGCCTATTTGAACTCAATGGTTTCTAGGTATAGTTTCTTCATCCCTGTGAATGAAGGTCTGCTGACTTACATCGACCCGGTTTCTCTTGGTCAGGCTGAAACACATATTTGGAAGTTTAAGATGAATCCAAATCCAGGAACCAATAAATTCTCAGCGATTATGGCAGTTGTTTACAAGGCTGAGAAACAAGACGATGGAACATGGCTCCAAACCGACTCATTGAGAACAATTGTTGGAAGTTCTTCTACAGACCAGTTGTTCGACCGTATCGAAGACCTTCTTGATAATATCATTGTGATCGGTGATGTTGAAGAAGGTAAGGAATATTACCAGACAAAGGGTAGGAACTTTGTAAAGGTTGGCGGTCCTATCAATGTGCCAGGTGCGATGACCGTCTCTGGTGGTTTCCAGATAGAGAATGGTACGCCACTGACAGTGTCAAGCGTTTACAATATGGAGAATGGTAAGTCTTATATTGTGGAAACCCCGGTTTATACGGCTCAGAAGGCAGTCAGCGATATTCTTGCAGAGCATGCTGCAGAAGATGGCGAGTTCTCCGACTTCTTTGAATTGCTTCGTGAATGTGGCGCTTTGGCAACCAGTACAGGTTCTAAGGTTAACTGGTCTTCTACTTCAAAGAATGGTAACTTGATTTACATCCCAGAAAAAGCCGATGAGAGTGTCAACTACTTGTTGAATACATACCACTATACGATTTTTGCTCCAACCAATGATGCGATGGCTGATGCTCGTGCGAAGGGTCTTCCAACCATGGAGATGCTTGACGAAGCCGTTGCCATTGATGAAGATGATTCAACGAAACTCATAGCTCCAAGTGACCCAAGTGAAAATCCTATGCTTTATACGTTGATTCAGCAACATTTCATTGACGCAATCCCAGGTGATTCACTTGCCTTTGATTCAGTAAATGACGTTGCTGCACGTATTCGCAAGGTGATGCTCGATTTTGTGAAGTATCACATTCAGGATAACTCTATCTTTATCGATAACGGTGCCGAATTCGCAAGTGGCCGTTACGAAACAGCAAAGACTAATCCGTCAACAGGTCGTTCATACCGACTGACCCTCGACAATGATGGTACTGATCTCAAAGTCACGGGTGTTAATTCTAAACAACAATCTGTAAATAAGAGCAAGATGTATAACGTCATGGCTCGTGAGTATTGGCTGAATAATGCGAAGGCCGAAAGTGCAACCATGATTGAAACATCTTCAAGCGTTGTACTTCATGCCATTGATAAACCTCTCTTATATAAATATAAAGAAGGTGCAGATTTGACATTACCAGAAAACAATCAGTTCATCTATTCTCCATTCGAGATTTATAATCCTGATGAAGAAGAAGCAGCTGAAACAAAACGTAGACGTAAATAACTATGAGTATGAAAAGAATAATATCAATATTAATGCTTTTGGCTTGTTTCTGTGGAATGGCGCAGGCACAAGTTCAGGCTGGCGACATTATTTCTGGTACTGTCTCTGACGAAACAGAACCATTGATGATGGTGAATGTTGTCGAAATTGACGCTAATAAGCGTATTGTTGCCCATGGAGTTACGGATATCAACGGTAACTTCTCTTTCAAGGTAGTGAATCCCAAGGACCATATCCAGGTTTCATATATCGGTTACAAGACGCAAAGTCTTCCTATTAATAAAAAGGTGTTCAAGATTGTGATGCAAAGTGCTACTCAAATCCAGCCAGTCATTGTTACGGGTGTGAAGAAGACTGAGAGTGAAGGTTTGAAAATCCCTATCACAGAGATTTCTACAGCTCAGCAGACTATCGATATGAAAGAATTCGAAGGTCTGGCTATGACTTCTGTTGATGAGGCATTGCAGGGACGTATCGCCGGTCTTGATATCGTGATGAACTCAGGTAACCTTGGTGCTGGTTCAACCATGCGTCTTCGTGGTGTCGGTACCATCACTGGTGATGCAGAGCCGCTGATTGTTGTCAATGGAAATGCCAGTGACTTGAGAATCGATATGAACCAGAAGGATGATTACAACGAAGAAAAGTTCGCAGAACTCCTTCAGGTTAACCCTGAAGATATTGAGAGCATCACAGTCCTCAAGGATGCTGCCGCAACAGCTATCTGGGGTAGTCGTGGTGCAAATGGAGTAATCGAAATCCGTACGAAGCGTGGTCAGCGTGGTAAGACTCGAGTAACTTATTCATATCGTTTCAGTGGAACATGGAGCCCACGTGGTATGAAGATGCTCAATGGTGATGACTACACTATGTTCCTGAAAGAGGCATACTACAACCCAACACTGCAGAGTTCAATCGCAGATAACACATCTGCTGATTACATACCTGAAATCAACTACGACCCTAACTACTCTCAGTATCACATGTTCAACAATAACACTGACTGGGAGACAATCATCAATCAAACTGGACAGAATCATTCACATTATGTTTCTTTGTCAGGTGGTGGTGATAAGGCTCGTTTCCGTGTAGCAGGTGGTTATGACCATCAGATAGGTACCGTTATCAATCAGAAACTCGACCGTTATACTACACGTGTAGCTCTCGACTACTATGTTTCAACAAAGATTCAAGTATCTACCAACTTCTCTTTGACTTATACGGAAAACAAGAGAACGGCTACATCAAGTGGTGGTCTTGCTGACCTCGCTTATGAAATGATGCCAAACCTTGCTCCATACGAGGAAGACGAGAACGAAAATTCTACTGGTGACTTCTATATCATGCAGAAGGAATATACTTCTTCTCAGTTGAATGACCGTTTGAGTAAAGGTAATCCATTGGCAGCAGCCTACCTTGGTAAGAGACTTACAAACGACTTGTCACTCAACCCAGAATTCATCTTCCGTTATGACATTTTGGGTACAGAGCCAAAGGAGCATCGTTTGCAGTATCAGGGTCAGGTATCCTTCAGCGTTTCTGCAAATGACAGCCACAACTTCACGCCTTCTGTTCTTCAGACAGATGGATGGAATGGTGGTAACTCTAACGTGGCATCTACCAGCCAAAGTAAGAGCAATAACTTTAGTACACGTCACAGTTTGACATATACACCACACTTCAACAACGAGGATCATTCATTGATGTTCATGGTTCGTGGTGAGTATAGCACGGGTAACAGCTCTAATCAGAGTGTGTCACGTAAGTGGCTCCCAACAGGCGATATTACTTCTGCACTCGCAGGTGGTGTGCTTAGTAGTGCTAATGGTAGCGTAAGTGCTCCGTCTAAGTCAGAGAACTTCGCGTTCCAGTCTCACTACTCATTCAGGGGTAAGTATAGCTTTGACTTCACCGCTCGTTTCGATAAGTCAAATGGTAACCCAAAGAAGTGGGGTGCATACTATGGTATCTCTGGCCGTTGGAATATTTCCGATGAAACATTTATCAAGGAAAAGCTGAAATGGATTAACATGTTGTCTCTCAGTTTAGGTTGGGGTCGTTCAGGTCGTCCATCAGGTGGTTCTACTTCAATGTATAGCACATATAGTTCATCAGGTACATACCTTGGTGTAACTGCCGTTGCTCCTCAGCAGATCCGTCTGAAAATTATCCGTCCGGCAAACAATGACACATGGAACCTTGGTTCACACTTCGCATTCTTCCGCAACAAGATTTCCGGAGACGTTCAGGTTTATACAAGTAGAAATGAACAGGTATCAAGCTACCCAATCCCAAGATCTTCAGGATATGACAACCTGCCTGCTAAGCTGCAAGGTATTGTTCGTAACAATGGTTGGGAATTCAACCTGAATGTGAATAACTTCATTCGCCGCGGTAAGTTCTCTGCTTCATTCAATATGGCATTCTCGAATAACCGCAATGAAATCCTTGAAATGGATGCAATGGTGCTCGATCAGATGAACGATGAGTTCAACCATGAAAATGGTCAGTATCTGTCTCGTGTACAGATTAAGAACCCAATCGGTTCTATTTACGGTTTCCGCTACAAGGGTGTTTATGCTTACAGTGAATGGAGTGCTACGGAGATTCCTGGCGTAAGTGGTCCTGATGCACCAGTGGCTCGCAATGCTGCCGGTGAAGTTATCTTGAATGAGAACGGACGTTCAAAACCAATGATGTTCGACTACGGAGGTATACAGTATGAGTTCAAGGGTGGTGATGCTAAGTATGAGGATATTAACCACGACGGTAACATCAACGAACTTGATATCGTTTACCTCGGCTCTTCTCTTCCTAAGTTGACGGGTGGTTTCGGATTCCAGATCAACTATGGCCGATTTAATTTCAATATGCGATTCAACTATCGTATTGGCCAGAAAGTAGTAAACGGCGCTCGTATGACTGCAGAAAATATGTATGAGAACAACAACCAGTCACGTGCTGTCAACTGGCGTTGGCATAACGAAGGTGACGTTGCTGTGATTCCTCGCGCACTTCATGATTTCGGATACAACTGGTTAGGTTCCGACCGCTTCATGGAAGATGCTTCATTCCTCCGAATGAACTTCATCACCATGTCATACAGTGTTCCTACCAAGCAGTTGACTCAGTTCGGTATCAAGAGTTTGAGCCTCAACCTCAACTTCAACAATGTATTCGTTTTGACGAAATACTCGGGTGCCGACCCAGAAGTTTCTCAGGGCGGATATAGTGCAGCAAGAGATAATGGTCGTACACCTCGATCAAAGCAGTTTACTTTAGGTATTAATATCGGATTCTAAAAATTCAGGAACAATGAAACTAATAAATATTATAAAGTCAATAGGTTTGGCAACGCTTTCTAGCCTAACATTGGTTTCGTGCGATGTGGAGGTTTTACCATTGAACCAGATTATTGCACAGAACTATTGGACCAGTAAGGCAGATGTCGAGAGTGTAGTATTCTCATGCTATACAGGTTTGACACAGGGAGCGGTCATGGAGCGTATGATTGTTTGGGGCGAGGTTCGTTCCGATAACATTAAGGAAGGACAGCAGATCTCTCAGGCAAGCAAAGACCTTCAGTATTTGCTCAATGGAAATATTCTTGAAACAAATACATATTGTGATTATAGCGCATTCTATAAAATCATTAACCGCTGTAACACTGTAGAGCTTTATGCCCCAGTGATTCAGGAACGTGACCCTAACTACACAGAATCTGACCTTCGTCAGAATTTGGCAGAAGTGAAGGCAATTCGTGGTTTGTGCTACTTCTATTTGATTCGTACGTACGGAGATGTTCCTTTCACCTTCGTTGCATCCATCGATGATGACCAGAATTATTATCTTGGTGTGACAAAGCAGGAACTGATTCTTGATACATTGATTATGGATTTGGAGGCAAATGTCAATTATGCACCTAAGAGATATGTTAATGAGATTGAGAATTCTGCACGTATTTCACGCAATGCTATCAATGCAATTTTGGCTGATATGTACCTCTGGAGAGCATCAAATGCAAATGTTGCTCCTGCAACTCGTAATGCCGATTACCTCAAGTGTATCGAATATTGCGACAAGATAATCGATGCTAAGATTGCAGAGTATAAAGAAGACCGCTATGGTAACTTGAAGCCACAGGTTAGCAAAGATATTTATGCTAAGTATGGTTTCCCTCTGCTTGAGGAATGGGCAGAATCTGATCAGACATCAGGCCAGGGAACGAATGCCAAAGCATTTAACAGAATCTTTGGTGGCGATGGAAATTCGTTCGAAAGTATTTTCGAATTGAACTTCGAAGAAGAAAGCCATAGATATGGTAGCTCTGAAGAAAATGGTACAATCGGTAATCTATATGGAGGACGTAACAGTAGCGAGAGTGGTGCACAATTGGCTGCAAGCGACATTATGATGTCACAAAAGCCAGGCACAAACTATGAGTCCAATGGTCTGTTCTCTTCTTACGACTTCCGTAGCCAGACCAGTTTCTTGTGGCATGAGAGCAATCCGTATACTATCCAGAAATATGTTGTGGAATCAGCAAGAGTAAGAGTTGGTCAAAACAATAACTGGAACGTTGATGGATTGAACAATAGTGCTCGTCAGGAAAATTTTGCAAACTGGATTCTTTACCGACTCACCGACGTCATGTTGATGAAGGCAGAGGCAGAAGTCCAGATTGCCGCTTATCTTGATGAAAATGCAGCAGCAACTACAGATGATGGTACTACTACTACTCCTCCTCGTCGAATTGTCCCGACTGGAAATGTTTACTCAACAGCGAAGGAGTATTATGATGATGCATTCAACATCGTTATTGCCATCTATGAGCGTTCTGCTCCACAGGCCATTGCATCAGCTAAACCACAACGTTCTAATTTCAATATCAAGAAAGACTTTGATCTTCTGGTAGAGAACGAGCGTCGTAGAGAGTTGTTGTTCGAAGGTAAGCGTTATTTCGATTTGGTTCGTCGTGCACGCCGAGAAGGCAGTACAACATACGTGTCTGGTTTGCTCAGCAGTAAGTTCACACAGAACTCGTCTGCGATGAGAATCAAGATGGCGATGATTGAATTCTTGTACATGCCGTTCGCTGAAGACGAACTGAAGCGCAATCCTCTCTTGAAGCAGAATCCTGCTTACGATAAGGAAAAGAAAAATGAAAGAAACTATTAATTAACACTATGATAACTAAGTTTAGAAATAATAAATACCTTGCAGTGGCAATAGCGTTTACAGCTGCCTTATTGATTGGCTGTGACGATGACCCAGGCGTGGAGAACTATTACACTGCGAAAGGAGATATGGCCAATACATATCTCACCAGCCGTCCTGAGATGTTCAGTAAGTTTGTCGAGATCATTAATAAGTCAAAGTTGGTTAATCTTGACTTGCTCGGCACTTACGGCTCATACACTGTGTTCGCTCCTACCAATGAAGCAGTTGAGGCATATTTGGCAGGACGACAAATGAGCTCAATCGATGACTTGACAGTTGCCGATTGTGATACGATCGCTTGTACGCACATCATTGAACAGTCGTACTTCACCACTGACTTCTCTGATGCGACGCTCCCGACTCAGAACATGTTGGATCGTTATCTGACAATTACCTGTGACTCTGATGTAACATCGGATCCAGGTAGGGTTCAGATTGTCTATCACATCAATCAGTCGGCAAAGGTTATTCACCATGACGACTCTGTGGAGAACGGTGTGGTTCATACCGTTGATAGAATCATCGATGCTACCACAGAAATGCTCCCAGACTTGATGAAAAAGGACTCTACAGTTTCTTTGTTCTATACAGCGATGAAGCTTTGTCAGGTTGACGAACTTATGCGTAATTATAAGGATGAGAGTTATCATCTGTCGGTTGACTCTATCGACCAGTGGTATCCTCAGAAAACTGCTGTCGAATACGACCTTGTAGGATATGCGGAGTACCGTTATTATGGTTATACTGGTTTCATCGAGCAAAATGATGTCTATGCAGAGCATGGAATAAATAACCTCGAAGACTTGAAAGCTTACGCAAAGCAGATTTACGACGAAGTATATCCGGAAGATGCAAATATTACGGACTATACTGACCGCCGAAATTCGCTCAATAGGTTTGTGTCTTATCACTTCCTACCTGCCCGTGTTATCTACAATATGTTGACACCGGATAATGTGCTCTTGAAGTGTTTTGACCGTCGTCACTGGGACGTAGCTGACTGGTACGAGACAATGCTACCGTATTCTATTATGAAGATATCCTTCCCTTCCGGTTCACAGGCAGGACGTTATGTCAATCGCCGTGGTGTCCAGAATCGTAAGGATAGCCGTGGTGTATTTGAACCTGGTGCTAAGATCAAGTCTCCTTCAGAGGCTGGTCGAGACCTGGTGGCAGTGAATGGCGTTTATCACTACATCCAAGACATTATCACTTACGGTGAGGTAACTCAGTCCGTGGTGCTTAATGAACGTATGCGAATCGATGCAACGTCTTTGTCTCCTGACTTCTTGACGAGTGGTGCTCGTGGTCATTCTGTTCGTGGTCAAGGTGGTGTTCCATCTCAACCAGGTCAGTATGGTAAGTCATATCAATCAGCCGATTTGAATAATCCGAATACTTGTCTCGGCTTCAAGCGTGGCTATGTTACGAACTTTGACTTTACGCAGAAGACTCACATGCATGTTCGCCCCCGTTACTTGAATTTCTGGTCTTATCAAGGTGATGAATTGCTGATCTCCGGTATGTTCGATATCACGTTCAAAATACCTCCAGTACCAGAAGGTGAGTATGAGTTCAGAATCCAGACATGTCTTGGATTTGATAACCGTGGTATCTTACAGGTTTATTTCGATAACAAACCATGCGGAATACCTCTTGATATGAGAAAGCAAGGAACTGATCCGTCAATCGGAAATAAGCCTGACTCTGAACTCGGTGATCAAGAAGCAATAGCAGCTTATGATAAGTCTCTACACAATCGTGGATGGATGAAGGGACCTGCTTCCTATGGAAGTATTGGTGAGGATGGTAATGGTTCTCCATTCTGGATGCGTGATGGCATGACAGAGATGCGACGTATATGGACCACCTTCCATTCCGACGGAAAGACGGATCATTATGTGAGAGTTCAGCAGAAACTTGATATGGGCGACATGGGAACATTCGCATTCGACTATATTGAGCTGTGCCCTCGTAGTGTTTATAACAATGAATACTATCCAGAAGATAAGTACTAAAAACAAATTATTATGAATAAGAATATAAATAAATCAATCCGCACAGGCATCTTGGTGTTTGCTGGCTTGCTGGTGAGCTATGCCTGTTCAGATACATGGGATGAGCACTACGATGCAAATCTGGCAACAGGAAATGTAGTAGATGCCACCATCTATCAGCAGCTCAAGTCTGAAGGGTTAACGGATTTCGTAGAAATCCTTGACGCAACAGGTTATGATGCACTTCTCAATGAGAGTCAATTAGTAACAGTATTCGCACCGGTAAATGGCTCGTTCAATAAAGACAGCCTTTTACGGGAGATTAATAATGGTCACAAGGATCTGGTGATTACCCGATTCGTTAAGAACCATATTGCTCGTTACAACTTCTCATCTAACACAAACAAGCAGGATGTCATGCTTCTCAACCAAAAGAAGACAACATTAACCAATGGTGTTGTTGGAGTAGACTCAGTACACGCAAATTCCGTGAATACTGTTTGTACCAATGGTATTCTTCATGTCCTAAAGTCTGAACTACCATTCCATCCAAACATTTATGAGTTGTTGGAAACAGACCCGGATATTGATTCTATGTACACCATTATCCGCTACTATGATGACGACTCTTTGGACGTGAACCGAAGTGTATATCGTGGTGTCGACGGTGATGGTAACCGAATCTATGTTGACTCTGTTATGATTAAGGCAAACCGTTTGTTACAGCGTCTCGATTCTTACATTTATCGTGAAGACTCCAATTACCTGGTGATTGCTCCTCGTAAGGAAGCTTACAATGAGCGTTACAACCTGGTGAAGGACTACTTCAACTTTAATGTACATGAGGACGACCGTGATTCTTTGCAGCAGTATTATTCAAACTACTTCACTTTGAATTCGTTGTTCTACAACCGTAATGCTAACATCTACTCTAATGACTCATTGGTAACAACGACTTATAGCCGTTGGGATCCGGAACACAATGTGTTCTACAAACCATTTGATGAGGGTGGACTTCTTGCTCCGGATAAGTATTATGAGAAGGTGACTTGCAGTAATGGTATTGTGTACAAGACCGATTCTTTCCCAACTTCTATTTATGATGCGTTCTTCCACGAAATCAAATTGGAAGCAGAGAGCACAGGTAACATTAATATGGAAGAAGATGAAAAGGGTAACTTGAACTTCACGAAGAACTGTGATTATACTGTTAGAACTGACAATGTTCATCCTGGTATCTCTGAACGTGCTTATCTGGATGTAATGCCTAAAACCGCTTCAGCTCAGCCATATATCGCATTCAATATTCCAAACACATTGTCTGGTGAGTACGATATTTATTTGGTGACTGTTCCTTTGAAATATGGACGTAACCTCACTTCTGAGGCAGACTCAACCAAGGCTTATCAGTTCCGTGTCAATATGTTCTATCGTACGAACAAGGAGACCGACTCTGGCTCACAATGGCCAAAGACTCGTAATGAGGTATTGAAGAATCCTGCAGATTCTTTAGGCAAGGACCAGAACTTCAGGAGCAATCCTGAAAAGGTCGACTCCATCTTCTTGGGTACCTTGAAATTTACGGAGTCCTATTATCGTACCAACAAAGCTGGTGTGATGATTCAGATTCAGTCTTATGTGTCTACTAAGGAAACAGCGACCTTCTCTCGTCGTATGTTGTTTGACCGTCTGATTCTCCGTCCACACGGAATGCCGGTGAAAACTGACGAAGACGATCTTCCAGTCGTAGCTCCATTTAATGAAGAATAGTAACTCCTAAACAATGAATTATATGAAGACATATTTTGAAAATAATATGCTGCGTTTCTGCAAGGCAGGAATTGCAACTATGATATTCTGCATAGGAGTTCTCCCTATGTCTGCACAAGATGATGATGCAGAATACACGGAAGAGATAGAAGCTCCTGTAAAGAAGAAAGTACAGAAGCCAATCAAGAAATATCCAATGAAGGAAATTTCCGGTAAGGTAACTGATGCGACAACAGGTGAACCTCTTGCCGGTGTGAAAGTGAAATCATTCAACAACAGCTTCTATGCTGCGATGACTGAAGAAGATGGAACATATACCATCAGCGTTCCTACTTTCGTTACTTCACTGTCTGCCGAACTCGAAGGTTACAATTTTACACAGGTAGCCATCAATGATCGTGCTGAAGATGTTGACGTCAAATTGTTCTCAGAGCTATATCTTGAGGATTACGTGACGAAGACATCTGCGGCAAGAAGTGTTACGAGCAAAGACTTTGGTACAACAACAGCGTTGACCTTAGACCAAGAGGTACAGAACCGTTTTGGCGGTGACGTACGCTCTATCTCACGTACTGGTATCCCAGGGATGGGTGTTAGTATGTTCATCGATGGTTTCCACTCTATCAATGCTGCTTCTCAGCCGCTCATTGTTATCGATGGTGTTATCCACGATATGATGTATAATTCAACAATGTTGCACAATGGCTACTGGAATAACCCATTGGCCAATATCAACATGGATGATGTCGCAGAAATTAAGGTATTGAAGAATGCAACAGCACTCTATGGCGCTCAAGGTGCAAATGGTGTGATTCTTATCACAACGAAGCGTAACACCAGCATGAAGACCGTCATCGATGTAAATATCAGTGGTGGCGTGGAACTGATTCCATCTTCTGTTGACGTGATGGATGCTAATCAGTATCGTGCATACGCATCAGGTCTTTTGAAGACCGCAGGTAGTAAGCTTGAGAACTTCAAGTTCTTACAGACCGACCCTACCTATTATTATTATAATATGTATCACAACAACACGGATTGGAAAGACATCGTATTCGAAGAGGCATTTTCACAGAACTATGGCATCCACATCCAAGGTGGTGACGAAGTAGCAAACTACAACCTCTCCGTTGGTTATATTGAGTCTCAGTCTACACTGAAGAAGAATGATGTCAATCGTTTCAATATCCGATTCAACTCTGATATCGTTTTGACTGATAAATTAACCACTCGTTTCGACGTGGCATACGCTAACCTGAAGCGTAACCTGAGAGATGATGGTTTCACTCCTGAGTTCCAGGCAAATGCTATTTCTTCTCCAAACGTGCTTGCACTGCTGAAGTCTCCATTTGTGGCTCCTTACGATTTCTCAACCGATGGTAAGATGTCAACATTCGTATCTGATGCTGATGACTACCTCGCAGAGGCATTGGGTAGCAAGGCTTCTTTGGCTAACCCTCTCGGTATCTTGAAGTATGCTGATGCATTGAACAAGAACCGTGTGGACAATACGGATGTAAATATTGTGGTTACACCAGTATGGCATGTCAATCGTAACTTCACCATTCAGGAGCAGTTTGCTTACTCTCAGCTCAGCTGTAGTGAGATCTATTATACTCCAGTTCAGGGTATGCCGAACTACTATGTAAAGAACATCGGTACGGTACAGAACTCTACAGGTACAAGCTTCTACAAGCATAAGGCTTTGTCGAGTGATACTCGCGTTGATCTTGCACTTCCTTTGGGTAAGCATCGTTTCGATATCTTCGCTGGTGTTCGCTATCTCAACGATAACTTCAAAGACTCTTACACTCATGCATACGACTCTGGTAACGATAAGACTCCAGACCAGGCTACTCGTAACCGTCACGCAGAAGGTGTAGACGAGACATGGAAGTCAATCAACTGGTATGCAAACGTTGATTACAACTATCGCGAGAAGTACTACCTTCAGGGTTCATTCGCATTCCAGTCTTCTTCACGCTTCGGTAAGCAGGCTGATGCCGGTATCAAGTTGTTCGGTGTGACATGGGGATTCTTCCCATCCATCCAAGGTGCTTGGGTTATCAGCAACGAGAATTGGTTCCGTCCAAACCGTGCTGTCAACATGTTGAAGGTGAATGCAGGATTCGAATCATTGGGTAATGACTCATACGATAACAACGCAGCATTTACTTACATGAGTGCTCGTGCCTTCCTCAAAGAGAAAGCAGTAGGTATCGGTCTTGAGAATATCGGTAACTCTAAACTTCGTTGGGAAAGTACCAACCGTTTCAATGCTGGCATAGAAGGAAACTTCTTCAACAACCGTTTGAACGTGAAACTAAATTACTTCTATGCTAAGACAAGCAACCTTGCAACACTCGGTGCAATTGCTTATCCTACAGGAATCAAGCAGTACTGGACCAATGATGGTGCCATGACGAACGAAGGTTATGACGTTGCAGCTCTTGCAAAAGTTGTCAACACGAATAAATTCAAGTTCGAACTTGGTGCAAGCGTCGGTCACTACAAGAACGAAATCACTCAGCTTCCAAATGGTGTACCGTCTATTGAAACTGACATCTACAACGGAACAATCCAGACTGCGGTTGGACAACCTCTTGCTATGTTCTACGGCTACAAGACCGATGGTGTCTATGCAACGACCGCAGAAGCTGAGGCTGCTAATCTTGGCATTCTTGACAAGGCAGGCAACAAGATTAACTTCAAGGCTGGTGATATGAGGTTCGTTGATATGAACAACGACCAACTCATTACAGATGCCGACCGTGTGGTCATTGGCGATCCTAATCCGGATATCTACGGAAACATTCATGGATACTTCCACTTCGGTAAGTCATTCAGCGTGGCAATTAATTTCAACTATAGTCTTGGAAACGACATCTACAACTATCAGCGCTCAGTGCTTGAAGGTGGTAGCGAATTCGTTAATCAGACGACAGCTGTATGCCGCCGCTGGATTGCTGAAGGTCAGCAGACTGACATCCCTCAGGCTACATACGGTGACCCAATGGGCAACAGCCGTTTCTCTGACCGTTGGATTGAAGATGGTTCTTACCTCAAGTTGAAGAACATCACTTTGAGCTACAAACTTCCTCTCTCTCCTGAAAACAAGTTCTTGCAGGGTATCACGATTTGGGCAGCAGCCAACAACTTGCTGACATTCACCAAGTATTTAGGTGCTGATCCTGAAGTGTCTTGCTCTAACAGTTCATTGTTACAGGGTATCGATGCAGGATTTACTCCTTCAGGTCGTAGTTTCACACTCGGAGTTAAGTTTAACTTGTAATCAAACTCATCTGTTTCTCCCTTCGGGGAGGAACAGAG
>Ga0265299_10002567_pt1 | contig 18476 bp, 12 predicted proteins | sample AusTroGonzalo_MG_4_FD_193485 | JGI IMG/M metagenome (GOLD analysis project Ga0265299, IMG submission 193485) | Bovine rumen microbial communities from tropical cattle in Woodstock, Queensland, Australia - Gonzalo_02 | ecosystem: Host-associated > Mammals > Digestive system > Stomach > Rumen ... | reverse complement strand
AAGGAGCGTCGGCAACGGAACGAAAGGGAGCAACTGCCAAAGGCTGTTGACGGTGTGCTGGGCGATGTATCGCCACGTACCGTACTGAAAGCGATGGAGCTATGTGTACAGACTCAATCGGAACTGAGCGACATGCGCAAGCGGCTTATAGCACTTGAGCAAGCGTCGGCCACACCAACGACAAAGGCGGTGGTTCGTGTTGCAAGGGTACGACACAAGCCCACTGACAACGTAACGGCGGGCACTGCGCTATCGAACATCGAGGCAGCTCACCTCTACGGCATGACCGCTTCGCAACTGCGGTGGGTGTTGTGCCGGCATGGCTCGGTTCGTGGCGACGGTCGTCGCTACTACCTGAAAGCGAACTTTGCCAAACGCGGCTACATTATCCGCAATGGTCAAGCAGTTCCTTACATGCGCCCACGTGATGTGTCACTCATCAACTTCAAGTGGACACCCGAAGGGCTGCAATGGCTTGATAGGGTGTTCAACCGATACGGAATCCAAACTACAATCTCACCTAATACGACGAATCACCTTTAATGATGACGACAAGGGGAAGACCTGTGCCAATCGGCATGGGTCTTTTTTTTGTGCCTAAACGGGGGAGTTTCTTATACCCCCTTAAAGAAGCGAGAAATGTGCTTTTAGGGAAAAGCACTTAGTGCTCTTAAGGAAAAGCACTAAGTCGTTTTAGGGAAAAGCGTTTTTCGGGGTTTTTCAAAGGTTCCAAGAGTTTCAAGGGTTTCAAAGGTTCAAAAATGGCGGTGTCACTCACTCAAATGAGCGGTATTGTATATTTGCAGTGTGAAAGAGGGGACCCTCTCTAACTCCCCCTTTATGGGGAGAACCAGTTTCAAGGGTTTCAAAAGTTTAAGGGTTTAAGAGTTTAAGAAATTTTTTCAAACGATAAACAAACAAAAGAAAGGAGAAACAAGTTATGGGACACAATGTAAAGATTCGCTACTACGCTCGCGAGAACACAAAGATGCTACCTCACTCATTCTATGCTCAGCCAATTCCTAACGGAACATACGGCTTCGACGAGATGTGTAAGGAGGCAAGTGAGAACACCACCATCGAGGCAGGCACCATCCGTCAGGCTGTCGAACTCTACATAAAAGTGGCAAAGAAGAAGTTGCTCGACGGATTCCGTGTGGAAGTCGGACAGCAGTTCCTCACCCTCGGTCCTGGACTGACAGCAAAGGTGAAGGACGAACTGAACGAGGACGGGTCGGTGAAGAAAGCGGCTACTGCCGACGACCTGAACGCAGTGGGCGCAAAGGGTCGTGTCACTGCCACCGTCAACTCGGAGTTCTCGCACCAGTTCAACCTCGGTGTCAAGTGGCAGAAGAGCGACTCAAAGGGCAATGCCATCGAACCCGACGAAGAAGATGCGACCCTCGATGATGACAGCGAGGAGAACCAGAACGCTAACAACGGCAGTGGCGACGGTGGCAGCAGCTCGAGCAGCAGTGATGGGGAGCTTGAGTAATTGAGAGGGTTTAGCGGTTAGCGGTGAGCGGTTAGCCGCCAAGGAATTACGGAAAAACGGAATTACGGACATTATACATTTAACATTTTACATTCTCGAAGAGATGGGGTTTCCACGTATTGATAATCTGATAGAGCATTGGGCGACGATATACAAGCCCATACAGCATGACCCTCGGAAGGGGGCAAAGGCACGGAGGTTCTTCCGGTTCAATTCGCTGCCTGAGTCGCAGGACATCGGCACGAAGTTCAACACGGCAAAGACTCCGCTTTGTGGCATAGTCACGCAGTTCGACGGTGTGAGCCGTGGCAAGTTGCTGGAGCTGACGGTGGTGGTGTATGTCTTCACCAAGCAGTTAGCTCCGGTGAGCAGCACATCGGACAACGAAATCAGTGCGGCTGACGCAAAGATATATGGTGCTGAAATCATCAACGACCTGTGGGTGTGGCTGCGTGAGCAGAAGCGGACGCATGGCACAAACCCGAAGGATGAGTTGTATTGGTTGGCAGGTATGGACCTCGACAACATCGAAATATGCAGCGAGGACAGACACTACAATGGTTGGTGGCCGACATTCATCTGTCTGAAATGTCAAGTGCCACGACAAACGTGTAGCGAAGCGACGAAGTACCTGCCATTAGCCGAAGAAGGCTAATGAGGCTAATGAGCGGAGTTAAGAGGCTCGGAACTGAAGTTTCGAGAACAGGACAAAAAAGAGTTTAAGGAGTTTCAAGGGTTTAAGGGATGGATTTGCTATTATCACTTGCAGGAAGGAAGTCGTACATTGCCGACATGGCAGGACTGAGGTCGCTGCGTGAGGCGATGCGGACAATGGCAAAGCAGACGGTTGGGCAGATACGCAACAACTTCTGGACACAAGGTATCAATCCGCTGGGCGAAGCATGGCATGGTCAGCGCAGTTGGACTACGGCGCAGGGATGGTTTGAGGAAAACCGACGAAGAGAAGAGGGTGAAAGCCGTGGTTGGCATTCGACTGGTGAGGGCGCTAAGAGTTTCCGATGGGAGGTAAACGGTGATCTTGACTGTGGCGACGTTCCTCCTCGCAACCTTTCGTTCGACTTCTTCTTTGCCGAGCACCTGTTGTATGCTGAAGCGGGTGTGGGTAAGATGGGCGACAGGATTGTGACCAAGGACATGGTGAAACGTGATTCGCCTGCCGACTACCGACACAAGTACAACGAGTGGCGACCATGGGAGGGCAGGACACAACGACCGAGCATCCGCATGGAGTTCCGTCACCTGAGCGGACGTCTGCAGTTGTATCTGGCAGCTCGTTACAACCTGTACTTCCGTACCTATGTACTGATGGGAATGGAAGGCGTAACAGGCACACGGAACATGGGTGCAATGGGCGGTAAGATGGAATGGTATGTGAAGAGCGACACACTGCCCAATCTTCCATACGGTCCGAAATAAAATGGTATGAAAAATAATCGCAAATAACAAATGGGTTTATGGCAAGCAATAAAGTTAGTAATGCGCATGTAAAAATAACGGTGGACGGTCAGCAGGCTATCGCCTTCTACAGCCAGTTACAGAAACGTGAAAGGGAGTTGGCTGCAAGTGTCAAAGCTGGTAACAAAGATTCGGAGAAAGAACTGAATCAAGTGCGAGGCTACTTGACGGACATCAAGAACGAGATGCAGAACATAGGCGACGTGGTAAAGGGTAAGGTGTTTGCCAACCTTGCTACGTTGGAGCGTATGGCGAAGCAGGTGAAGATGCAGATGAAGTATGCCGAAAACATTCAGGACCTGCGTCAGTTGCAGACTCAATACAGGGTGTTGACCGACCGTATCCGTGAGATGACCAACCAGACACAACAGTCGTCACATGCTTTCGGTCGTCTTGCACAGCGTGCTGCTGAATACACGGGATTCTATATGTTGTTCAACCGTAGCAGGCAGATTATCACGTCTGCCATTCAAGGTAACTTGAAGTTGAGTGATAGCATCTCGGATATTCAGAAGGTGAGCGGACTGAGCGAGGAAGCTGTGAAGGGATTGGTGTCGCAGATTGAGAAGATTGACAGCCGCAATGCGCCGGAGGTGCTGAACAACATGGCGTATGCTGCAGGTAAGTTGGGCATCAAAGGTGCGGAGAACTTGCTTGGTTTTACACGTGCGGCTGACAAACTGAACGTGGCATTGAAGGAATACCTGGGTGATGGTGCAGAGGGAGTGGTGCAGTTGATGAAGTTTGCCAACGTCATGGGTACGACGGACCAGTATGGTGTTGAGCAGGCGTTGCTCAAGACAGGTTCGGCATTGAACTACATGACGCAGAGCACGGCTGCAGCAGCGGACTATATGATTGACTTTGCCGGTCGTTTCGGACCTATCGCACGTCAGGCTCGAATGACGAGTGGTGACGTGATTGGTTTGGCAAGTGCGTTGGATGCCTTGACCGTGAATAACGAGGAGGCAGCCACCTCGCTGCAGAAGTTCGTAGTGAAGTTGCTGAGTTCACCAACTGCAGTATCGAAAGCATTGGGCATGGATGCACAATTGTCGAAGCAGATGGTGGAAACGGGCAAGAGCATCGAGTTGGTAGAGATGGCTCTCGGCAAACTCGGTGAGCGTGCCGAGAAGTACGGTGTAAGTGGCATCAGCAGCGTCATCGGTGACATCGGTTCAAAGGGTCAGGCACAGCGACTGATCAAGACGCTTGCTACCCTCTCGAACAACACGGAGATGGTAGCCAACTACGTAACGATGGCCAACGATGCATTCAACAAAGGTACCTCGGTGATTGATGAGTATAACATCAAGAACCAGAATGCGGCTGCGATTATGGAGCGCGCAAAGAATGTATGGCAGAAGATGTTGGTGAACAGCAGCGAAGTAGGAACAGTTAAGGAGTTGGCGCAGGCATTCTATGACCTTACTGCCAGTTTGCAACAGAACACCGTATGGATGGGTAGCATGAAAGTAGCGTTGAAAGGTATTGTTGAGTTTGTCGGCATTCTGCTTCAAGCACTACCAAGCCTTATCATCTACCTCGCAAGCCTTGGACTTTCAAAATTGGTTCTCGGTATTGTCAATGCCGCACGAGCAATGAATGTGTTTGTCTGGTCTCTCAAAGCAGGAACGACATCATGGAAGGCTTTCTCGTTGGCCATGAAAACCAATGTGTTTGGTCTGTTGTTAAGCATTGTCCCTATTGCCATTGATTTGATAACTCGTTTTGGCGACAAGACCAAAGATGCGAAGAGCCGTGTTGATGGGCTGAAAGATAGTATCGCAAGTCTTGACACAACGGTTGCAGCAACCGAACACGAACTGAAACTCTATATTGATGCCATCAAGAAAGCGGGTAAAGGCACGGAAGAACGAACAATCGCCATTAAGAACTTTAACGATAAGTTCGGTGGCTATCTGACGAACTTAATTACTGAGACCTCGACCGTCTATGACCTTGCCGATGCCTACAAAGAAGTGGCACGTCAGATACGCAATAAGAGCATTGAAGAACTTGAGGCACGTGATCGAGAGAAATATGTACAACCTGAGTACGACAGACTGTCGGAAATGGGGCAGCAATACAATCAGCGAGTAAAAGGCAATAAGCAATTCCAGCAGTTTAATCAGGCATGGCTCAATGCTTTCGTCAAAGATGCAGCAGACAATCTTGGAGATATCTGGGGGCAGCAAGGAACAGAACATACAGTGGCTCGTTCGCTGTTCAAGCAAATGGGATTGTTTGGCGGAAACATCGAAGGCGAAACACAATTCAACCTCGGCAAAACCACAACAACACAAGGAATGGCCTGGGGCGCTATGCTTACACAAAAGCAAGTTGATGACATTATTGATGCCGTTGACAAAGGCTTGTCATCATTTACACGACCAGTCTTGAAATCTCAAGGTATGGTGAACCCATCTGCTACATGGGCACCTTTGTGGAATGGTGCAACAACAACAGGCGATGCAGCAACAGAGGTTGAGAAGATGGCCTTTGAAGCACTGCGCTATGTACGTCAAGCGCAAAGGGCTTTTGAAGCAGACAAAGACGTGTTTGATACTTACGCATCGTTGAAAGACAACACCACTTCAAAAGTTGATAGAAGTGGCGGTGGTGGTGGAACCACTGAAACCATCGAAGACTTCTCGAAGGAGGAACAGGAGCGGAAGCGGCAGGAGCAAGAGGAGTTGGAGAAGGCGAAGCAGGACATCAGCAGCATCAAGTCGCAGTTGACGGCATTCTATGAGTGGAGGGAGAGCGAGATACAGAAGATGCGTGATCAGAACGAAATCACGGAAGCGACAAAGGATTTGTTGGTGGATGCCAACAAGGCAGCTCATGCCACCAGTGAGATGAAGGCATGGGAGTACCTGCTTGGTAAGGACGGTGCAAAGGAGGCATGGCAGGCACAACTCGACGTGATGCGCGGCGAGATACTGAAAGCCAATCCGCAGATGCAGGCGTTGTGGGACTACCTGACAAAGGTGAACATGGAAGGATTGGGCAGTACGCTGCGCCGTCTTGGTACGCAGGAGATCGGTGGTATGGAAAAGACCATTGCCACTGATGCAGATGTCGTAGCCAAGCATGCAGCCAAACTGGCTCAAGCCGTACAGAAAGAGTTGGAGAAGTACGACTTTATGGCACAAGTCCGCACGAAGTTCGTGAACGGACTGACCCAACTCGGTCTGTTGAAAACAAAGTTCTCGGAGGGAGAGTATGGCGGCAACTCATGGGAAGATGAGATAGCTGCTGCCAACGATGCCGTTGACCAGATACAAAGCCACTATGATGAACTGTTCGACATCGACATCGACACAAACGAGGGTGTGGAAAAATTCCGCGACATCCTGTATCAATGTACGGCATTGAGTACAGAGATTGTCGATGGCAGCGTGGACAGTATCCGATTGCTGTATGAGAAAGCGCTGGAGATGGGTGAGGAATACACCATGGCATTGAAGCGCCAGACCGACAAGCAGAAGCGTATCATCGACGAGCGATGGAAGCGTGACATGACGAACATCGAGATGCAGCGCACCATCAAGGAGCAGGAGTCGTTGAACAAGATGACCAACAGCGTGATGGGACGTATGGGTCTGCAAAGCAATGTGGCAACACAGGATGCAGAGATACAGTTGTACGCCCTGCGTCTGCAAGCAGCCACCGACTACTATAACAAGTTGAAAGCCGAAAAGGCAGACCAGCGACTGTTGGACGAACAGGAGCAGAAGATGATGGAAGCCACCGTGGCACTGACCGACAAGATGGCATCGAAGATAACGAACATGCAGCAGTGGTTCGTGGATGCGATGAACACCCTACCCGACTACGGCACTGCCCTTGGTGAAGCATTTGCCAAGAGTGACCCAGAGGAACGGGCAGAAGCATTCCAAGAGGCACACAAGGAAATCCTGAAATCGTTGGCAGAGACCACGAAGAAGATGATTATCGAGTGGACCAAGCAGCGCATTCAGCATGCCGTGAACCAACAGCTCATGGCACAAGATACGAAGAAGAGCGGGCAGGAACAGTTCCAGGCTGAGACCACGGCACAGACCGCTATCTCGAATGCGATGGCAGCCATCGGTCAGCAGACCTTGCAGACGCAGCAGGCACAAAGTCAGCAGAGCCTTGCAACCGAAGCCAGCGAAACACAAGGTAAGGTGGCACTCGGTATCGCAGGCGGTGCAGCCAAGACCATCGGTGAACTTGGTTGGTGGGGCGTACCATTGGTAGCCGTCATCACTGCCGTACTGAATGGCTTGTTGTCGTGGGCATTAGGCAGCCTGTTCAAAGGCAAGTCGTCGTCTACTGCCAACACACCGAAGATGAAGTTGGTGAGCGGAATGCTGACGTATGATGAAGGCAACGTCAGCGACGTGCTGACAGGCAGACCCCCTCTAACTCCCCCTCTATGGGGAGGACAGGGAACGAAATACCTTGGTACAGATGGTAGAACATATAAGGCTACCCCTACCCCAACACCGGAGGGTGTGGCGATGGTGAACCACCCGATTGCCACGATGATTGGCGGTATGCCGGCATTGGTAGGCGAACGGGGTCAGGAGATGATTATCGGTCGCAGGACTCTGAGGGATATGACAATGTTCCGCCCTGACTTGATTCAGCAGATTGCTGCCTTTGAGCGGAGGCGGTTCAGAACTTATGATGAAGGGAATGTGGGAGCGATGACCGGAATGACGGAATCACGGAATTACGGAGGTGGGCAGGACATGACGCAGATGCTGCAGACGATGGAGCAGATGCAGGTGGTATTGGCTGCCTTGTCGAAGCGACTGGAACACCCGATACAGGCGACTATCAACAAGTACGGCTCGGGTGGATTGGTGGACGAAGTGGCCGACGGGCTGTATGCAACCAAGAGGCGTGGGACGAATGCGAACGTGCGGAGGTTGTTTGGGTAAAGACCCTCTCCCCGCTCTCCCTTAAAGGGCGAGAGCCAAGGAGTAGAATGGGGCTAATGAGCAGGCGGCAAACCGTGTCACCTCTTGGTGATAAGAACACATTATCTTTGTGACGTAAAAATTAAATGCTATAACAATGGGAAAGACGGATAAGGTTGCGAAGCTCCGCAACAACGTAATGAAGGCTATCGAGGATGGGTATATGGTGATGCCCGCATCGTTCAACAGCGGTGGCAGCAAGGGTTCAAAGAACCGTGAGGCTACTACTGGTCCTGACGGGGAACAGATCTTGAACATGACCATCGCCCAACTGAATGCGAAGGACAACAAGAAACAGCCGATGTTTGCCGGCAATATCCAACCGAGTGATTTGTTTATCGCACCATCATCGACAGGTTCCGAAGTGGCGGTAGATGACAAAATCGGTACTCCAGGATTGGGTTATATACAATGGGGTGCAGCCAACAAGCTGCCTAACCTGATTGCACAACTGACAGGCATGTCGCCTTACACGGCTACGGCTGCCAAGTTCAATGTGGACGTAGCCGCAGGTATGGGCATTGTTCCGAAGTATCGTTTTGCTGAGATCAGCAACGGTGCGTTGATGACTCGACTGATTGACTACGAGGATGCAGGTGTGCTCCTTGAGCAGCAAGCCATTGACGCAAGGATGGCATTGCTGAAATTCAGGAATGAGGTCTTCAACGATAACGACAACGATAACAATGGGGCTAATGAGCCTAATGAGGCCAATGAGGAGAACAACGCTAACAATAACGCTAACGATAACAGCGTAAAGATGAAGCGACCTGTAAGGCGTAGCCGTGTGGAGCAGAATGGTGGCGAGGTGATAGAGGTAAAGGCTGAAACACCTCTGACACTGGAAGAGGAAATCATGAAGAAGTTGGAAGCGCGTGTGGATCGTGCCGACAAAGCCTATGAGGAGTGGAAGCGCACCAAGGCTGAGACGAAGGTATTCATAGAGCACAACAACATGGTGAAGCTGAGTCTGAGTCTGTTCAACGACATGGTGTACTATCACATCGCCTATCCTGAGTTGGAGTTGTCGAGCGAAACGACCGAACAGCCCGACAATGCACAATGGGCACCAAAGGTAACGGGCATCACCTTCCGTGACGCACAGACCTGCCGACTGGAGAAGATGGACGACCAAGGTGTCATCAACTACGTGTATCACTCGAACCGTTGGTTGGATACGAACCTCAGTGACTCGGTAGATGACAGCGACATCACTGCCTTCCCCGCATTGAATCCGGAACATCCTACATCATCGTTGGAGGACTACCTACGCAAATGGCGACTGGAGAACACGGGTAAGAAAGCAGACAACCGCCCTACCCGATTCATCTTGCCAAGCTCGTATCCTTCACCAGGCCGTCCGTACTATCCGCAGCCATCGTGGTGGAGCATCTTCGGTGGTGATGTGTATGGTTATCTGAGTACGATTGTCAGCGATCGTGCCACCCGAAGGAAGAACAAGAATATCATCGGTCACATCATCTATGTACACCGTAGCTATCTCGATAAGTTGGAACAGCAACAGCGCACCGTAGTTGACCCGAAGACAGGTGCTATCAAGATGCGTCAATTGACCCAAGAGGACCAGAAGGCCATCATCGAAAAGGTGTGGAAAGAGATTAACGAGTTCCTGAGCAACAGGGACAACAGCGGTAAACCATTGCTGGCCTATACCTTTGTGGGCAATGACGGCAAGGAACACGATTCGTTCCGTATTGTCGATGTGCCTGCAGCAACAGCCAATGAGGCAAAGGCAGACAAGACGGAGTTGGAGGAAATCAGCGCTATCGTATTCTTTGCCTTGCAGTGCCATCCGGAACTGATTGGTTCGGTACCTGGACGTACAGGTGCAGGCGGTGGCACATATCAACGTGAGCTGTACTTGTTGAAGCAATGCCAGATGGCACCGACTCAGCAACTGATACTGAAAGCCATGGAAGTAGTCAGCCAAATAAACAAGTGGGATGACCACCTTGTATGGACTATCAAGCAACAGGTGTTGACGACGCTGGATAATAGCAAGACGGGACTTAAAGAGAGCGATGCCCAATAGCACATGGGCCTCATGGGGCCAATGGGGCTAATGGGCGGAGCAACGGAAAAACGGAATGACGAAGTTAAGGTTTCAAAAGTTTCAAAAGGTTTAAGAGGATATGGGACACTTAGCATTGAAGATTGGCGGTAAGTATATGACGCTGCCACCGGACACAAGCATCGACTATGAGGATGTAAATCCTCTGTTCAACGACAATGTTGAGAGCGGTGCATATCCGTTTGCGCTGCCATTCAAGGGCAACCGCAAGGTGCTGGAGAATATGGACACGGTGGCAAGTGATAAGCGTGCCATTGACTTGGAGAAGAAGAGCGGCGAGGTAGTAGTGGATGGTGTTCCGTTCCGTAGCGGTGTGGTTGAAATCGGAGAGGGGCAGGAGTTGAAGGATGAGATGGAAGTGACCATCAAGAGTGTTACCGGTGCGTTGTCGGACCTTTACACAGATATGAACTGTCAGGAAGTTCCTGTGAAAGACAGAATACAGATAGGCCAGTGTATCGGTGATGTTACCCCCGACTATGTTTATGATGTTCGTGCCCAAGTGACGGTGCTTGTGACAGGATTTCATGGTGGTGGTTTTCAAGATTTTGTTAGTACCCCCATGTCCAGTACATCCCCGAACAATGTGATTCAATTTCCTGCCGTTGGTTTCAGTATTCCGTACTCAGGTAGTTCAACGCTTGAAGAATGTGTCAACACAAGCGATGCTTATCCGACCAAACAATACTGCAATGCTCGCGTATGCTATCCACATCACAAAGTGGATGATGAAGGTAATACAGGAAACGAGATAGATCAGAACGACCCATTGATGGTGTTGGAAGCCAACCGTCCTGGTAGCGGTGTTTGTTTCTATGTGTTGTACTTTCTTGACTGTCTGTTTAAAGCTCTCGGTGTGAACTACATCAATACCAACCTATTGACGGTAGAAGATTTGAAACGCCTTGCGTTTTATACAACACGTTGTGAATATGATATGGAGCGCTACCCCGATTTTCAATATTTGGATTATGATTATTATGGCATCGACCAAATTAACGATCAGTTGGATTGGTGGCAGCGGCACACTCCTGACTCCATCAAGTTAGGGCGCATTATCAGTTCGGAGCAAAGTCAGGCAACTATTGCACAGGGAAAGAAAGAGCGCAAGCGGCTGACGATGACGCCAGATCTTCCAGGTTATACAGGTGGTGAGATTGTTGTAGAGGTTGGCAAACCGATTGATATAACATATTATCCAGAAGGTCCAGGCAGACCATATACCATTTATGGACGGGTGTCTAAAATCACGATGTTACCTGACAGTGTAAACGGACAGACCAAAGCCAAACACATGAAGATGTTTGCCAACTCGAAGAACTTTCCAGATAAGAGTGTGAGCAGTGTCATTGATTCATTGTGGGCGAGCTTCGGTATTAAGTTTATATATAACACGGAAGAACGAACGGTGAAACCGATATTCATCCGTGATGTGTTCAGGGACACGAGCGCTCCGATTAAGCTGCATGGCAAAGTGCTGAGTGCCACACCTGTGACGGAAAAGATAACAGGTGTCCGGATGCGTTATGCTGCAGAGAGTGACCCACAAGACCAAAGCAAGAACGTGAGGGATGGCGTGCGTGACTACGACACCGCATACGACTACCTGATGTCAGCATCGCCGATTGATGATAGTCTGAGCTACCAAGAGATTATAGAAACCGCAGGTGTAAGCAATACGACTTGTTATGTAGATAGAGAAACGGGTTATGCCTACCGATGGAAGGTGGACAAGGATGCAAGGACTGTGAGCGAGATGAATGTGCGGTTGTTTGAGGTAGGCGCATTCAAGGGTGTAGAGGTTGGCGACTGCTCGAAGAAGAATGAGGACTATATCGTGGACCTTACCAGTGACTTTGAGCCGTTGGTGATGACCGATGCCAACTACAGGAATGAGAAGGAAGGTGCAACCGATACGCTGTTGGTTCCGTTCGCCGATGTCGATATGAAGAACGAGAAAGAGCATTGTCAACTGACTTATGCCCTCGGTACTGACATGGTGAACTTCCCGTTGACCGTAGAGATAAGGACTGATGAGAGTTACGATCCGAACGACACGGAAGAAGGCGACAGCCCGTTGAGTACATACGATTGGGGTATGTCGGTCGGTGTGATGCGAGGTGGTGGAAGCGATGCTGAAATCATGTTGTACGACTTCGACTACGATGGATTTGGCAATCAGAAATACAGAACAGTCAGCGGCAACTACGCTTTCACAACCGACACCATTGACCAATACGGCAATGTGTACGACTATAATGGAACGAGTCAAGGTGATGGTGGTGGCGAACGATTCTCCTTGAAGATTCGTGGCTATCACATAGACCCTGAGACAGGAGAGCCTATCTTCAGCGGCAGCTCTACCTTGATGCGTCGAGGACTGTATGATGCCATGATGTCAGAGCACGTCCACTTCCTCTTGAATCGCAAGAAGGTTATCCTACGTGTGTTGTGTGAGGTAGCCGAATTGGTGGACATCCCAAACAATTGGGACAAGCGCTACCAGATTGGTCGATACGTGGGTTGGATAAACCGCGTGAAAAGCCATATTACCAATGAGGACGGATTGGACGAAGTGGAGGTGGAGATGTATACCTTATAACGGTTAAAGGTTAAGGGACTCATGGGCCTAATGGGGCTAATGAGCCTAATGGGAAAGAAATAGGAAGTAAGTAACAATCTTTTGAGTTTTTCGATTGAAGTGTGAAGTTAGATTTTGTTGTGTGTCGCCTCGTTATACGTGAGTATGACGGGGGACTTTTTTATAGAAAAATATAAGAAAATAATAACAAAATGTAAAATAATTGTAAAAATGTTTGGTGGATTCAAAACTATTTCATAACTTCGCAACCGAAAATAATAACAGTACTATGCAAGTAAAAGTAGTTATAGCACGGCATGGATTTACACAGACGCAGGTTGCAGAACTGATTGGTACATCAAAAGGGAACCTATCGCATGCCATCAGTATAGGACCGACACCAAACATGCTCCACCGTATAGCCAAAGCCATCGGAGCAAACTACGATGAGTTCTTTGAGGATGAAATCATCCCATCGAGCACACCAGAGTTTGCCGGTGAGATTTCCATTGGAGGAAAGCGATACGGACTTATAGAATTGTAGTCCCACGAAAACGGAATTTCGTTTTAAAAAGCAAAGAATATGACACATAACCATTTGGGGCTTGAAGAGCAAGAGGAACAAGATCCCCTGTTGTCCCGATTCAAAAAGAGTAAGACACCACCTAATGCGTTGGTGAAGTTTAATGACTCGGCAGGAGTACGCCTGTCGGAAGAACTATATAACATAGACAAGGTACGATGGTCGTTCTCTACGTATGGCTTTCGGACTTTGTTTGCCATTGCGCAGAGCATCGACAAAGGAACTTGGTATGACGATGTGTTCATCAAGCAGAGCGTGATGTTCCAATACCTTGGACTGCAGAACACCGGACAGCGCTATAAGATTCTTTCGGACGCATTGGAAGAGGTGCAAAGTACAACAATCACCCGTAAGAATTCAGAGACAAAGAAGTGGGAGGTATTCGGATTCATCAACCAAGCGGAGTTTGTGGAAGGCGGTAACTTTATCCAGATAGAAATCAATCGGAAAGCCAAACCGCTGTTGTTCGAGTTGAAACAGTTCGTACAGATACAGCCGAAGTTCTACCTTGCCTTGAAAGACGAGTATCAGAACTGGCTATACCCAATGTTGAAGCTGAGGGTTGGCGGCAGGCAAAGTCATTATTGCCGTTGGGAAATGAGTATCGAAGATATTGCCACAGCTTTACAACTGGATAAGAAACAGCCTAACAAGGGAGAAAAGACTAAGATAGGAGCTTACGACAAGCGTAATAAGAAGCGTGTCAGCAATATCCTGCAGTATGTGATTGGAATCAAGATCAGCGATGAAGCGCAGAACGAGAACCGTAGGGCATCTGTTGAGCATCGTAAGCCAAAGGAGATTCCTTGGGATTACAGTACCAATCGCGCAGGCATACCTAACGGAACCATTTACACCATCAGTAAGGAAACCGATATTGAGGTGAAAGCATGTGCGGTGAAGGACGGTGGTAGGGCATATAGTAAGGTGATCTTCTTTGTGAGCCTGAAAGACGAAACGCTGTCAGCAGAAGCAAGACGTATTGAACGCCTGCAAATCATCAATGCTGCAGAAGAGGATATGGGGCCAAGAAGGAAGGATAAAGAGGAATCGTTGATAACGATTATCAGCAACCACACCGCTCCACAGAAGCCTATCTATACAGGAAAGCAGTTGATGGACTTCTGTCGTGAAAACAATATCCCTAACGTAAAGACCGTGGCTCAGGCTGCAGCAGTGCTGCATAAGAAGAAGATTGGTGATGACCAATATCAATGATAGTCCCATGAAAACGGAAATACGACAAGAAAACCAAATGGGCAACACCATGAAAACGGAATAAACCCTAACACGAAAACGGAAATTCACTCTACCACGAAAACAGAATAACCGTCACATGAAAACGGAAATTCGTTCTTACAAAAGGCTGTGTAACAATTAGTTACATGGCCTTTAATAAATTAATAAATAATATAATTATAATAACTAAATAAGGGAGAGATTTTTTATAGTTAAAAGATAAAAGTTAAAAGTTAAGAGTTTAAGGAGTTTAAGAAGCGCCTTATGGGCCTAATGAGACCAATGAGGCTTATGAGAATTATTTGAAGTTCCGTTTTGGTGGGACAATTACTCAATCATGAAACTCTTATGGCAAATTCCGTTTTGGTGGTAAATTCTGTTTTGATGGGATATTTATTTTATGGTACAAAAATAACGGAGAGGGCCAAAGCAAAGGTAAACCTCCCCGTTTTTATTTAGGTTATACTCACGCACCACCTAAACGAACTATGTATAAATATTAACACATAACTTGAATATATGAGAATTGTAAATAATGTTTTTTACTCATGAGCCTCATGGGGCCAATGGGGCCAATGAGCTAATTAACCATTGAGAGGCTGATGTGTCCGTTATCCCATCGTCCAATAGCTTCCGCTTTGGTGGATGATCGTAGCAGACCTTCGCAGATGCAGAAGTCGTAGGCAAAGAGTTCATCGTGGTCGTCGGGTTGTTCGTATTCCATACTGGATTGAGCATGTACACGAATCAGTTGTATCTCCTCATTCGACAGATGCTTATGCTCGTGTCGAGCTTCACGTATGGCGGCTGTTTCTACCTCTATGCGTTTACGTTCCCAATAATCCTGGAGGATGCGAAAACGAAACCATGATGCAAGGTTGTTGAAGAATCCTTCCCATTGTTTGTTATTCAATGCGAAAGGAGCTGTCAGGATGTCAGATAGCAGTACACGTTTGTTCTGTTCGTCGATAAAGATGAGCCGTGACCGCTCTGCCTGCTCGAAGGTGGCAAAGACCTTCAATAAATTCTGTTGCTGTCGAAATTCTTTTTTCCTTCGACGCCATTGTAGGAATGACTGTATGATGTTCATAATGATTTGTTGATGATGAGTGGTGATGTACTACGATGCCAACGGAGTGCTTGTAACAGCACCGCCTCGATACATTTCTTTTCACCACGGGTGCAGAAGTCGAAGGTGGATGCGATGGTACGTGCCCGTTCGATGTCCGTGGTATTCTCTCGTATCAGACGTGCTCTCATTTCAGCATCAGTTTCCCAATGATAACCCTGTGGGGCGTTCGTCACTTTCGGTGCGATACCCATCTTATGCTCTTGCCACCATAGGATAAACTTTGCGGATTTCTGCAGGTGGAGATGTCTGGCCTCTGATGCCACCTCACGGACATCGCAGTTGAAGATGTCGGCAATCTTCTCTGTCTCGCAATCTGAATAGTTATCAATCAGGTAACGACGATGCCGTTCGGTCCAACGGATGTTGTACCCCTCGAACCGTAATGCACGAGTCAATGGCGGTTCTTTCGGCTGATAGTTCTTGACGAGTTTACGCTCGTTGACTGAAGTGATTCGGCTCATTTATTTTTCTTGTTTTGCGATTCCTTTATCTGTGTGACAACACTATCCCACGTATCCGCAGTTGTTGATAAGAAATTTTCATCAATATTTATACCAGCCTGTGCTGTTGTGATGATATAAAACCATTCATTCAGACGAGCGAATCCTATACGTCTGGACGATTGAATTTGGAATAGACTATTGAGTGTTCCGGCAGGAATGACAGGCAGCTTTGATGCTTCGTTGTATGCTTTGATGGCTTCGTCTGCTCCTGATACTTCGTTATACAGTCCAAACTGCTTGTCACAAAGTTGTTTCAATATTGCTTTCTTTTCCTCGTCTGCCTTGATGGCCATCTCTGCCATTTGCTTATCACGCTTGCGGGCAAGGAACTTAGATGCTATCATTCTTGTGATAGACAGCTTACCGCTTTGGTATTTCTTAATCTCTGCCTCCGTGAACTTGAGATAACTGAGGAATACAACAGGGTCTGTGTATTTCATCTCGATACCTGCAGCAGCAGCCATGTCTTTCCTCTTGATTGTTCCAAGCAGATCCTGATAGGTATATTTCTTTTGACCTTTGATATGGGTGATATCGTCCGGCAGTTTATCCAACTCTTCATAGAGGCACACATGTAGCGAAACATCCACGTTGAACCAATACACCGCCTGCTTGGTGTTGTGCGGAATGTTATCCACTTTCTTCCATAGGCTTGGATTAGGTTCTGGCTCGATTGGCAGAATGAATGCTTGGATGCCACCAAAGTCGGCATACATACTTTGGATGTACGACTTAGCGCCAATGCTCTTTGCGAATTTGTCTGCAGCTTTGTCTGCAGCAACACCTTGATTACAAATATCCAAGAACTTCTTACCGAGTTCTGAATCCACACGCAGCTTGTAATAGAACTTGTCCGCAACCTTTTCTTGGTTAAGCGGAATGACCTTTGCTTTTTCTTCTTTCATACGTTTATGTTTATTGGTCGATTAATAATGCGATGCTTGATGAATTATCTTTCTGCTTGACGAAGATGGCTGGTTGTCCCGATACAGATGTTCTGAGATGAAACCCCATCTCTGACAACCTGCTCAGATAAATAGACAGCAGATCACCAAGTCCACTGATGAGATATGCCTCAAAGTATTTACGCAGTTTTGTTGATGTATAAACCTCGTCGGCTTCTCTTTCTGATGGACAATCTGTGTAAGTGTCACAGAAGCAAGTAACTTTTTGTTCGATGTAGTAATCATTCAAAGTAGCCTTTGAATCATCCTGCTGCTGTTTGCTCATTTTAATTCCTTTGTTTTTGTGCGACAAAGTTAGTAAATATTTTGATATGATTTGTAAAAAATACAAACTTTCTGCTTTTAGGTATGTAATTTTTACAAACATCGTTGTTTGTTGTCACTTGTATTTCAAAAGAAGTGTTTATCTTTGCGGTGTAAAAACATGAGGACCCTCTCTAACTCTCCCTTAAAGGGCGAGGACTGGGTTTAAGGGTTCAAGAGTTCAAGAGTTCAAGGGGTTTTAAGATGGTTAAATAGTAAATGATATGATTATCACAACAGTAGAAGAATTAAGGTTACATCTTCCGAATCATGCATACGATGATTTGGAGTCGATGGAAGGTGCATTCCGACGTAGTGAGTCGATGATGCTAAAGGACAAGATCGGTGCAGAGTTATACCAGCGAATGATGCAGGTGTACAATGAAGTACCGGAAGCCAATCGTCGTGATTGGTTGGTTCACGAAGGAGACTATGCCAATAGTGACAGTGCGTATGCAGAGCTTGTCTTCCTGTGTCAACAGGTCGTTGTGTTTGATGCATTCTATCGTAGTGCAGACATCAATGCTATCAGTGTGAACCAGAGTGGTATCAATGTGGTAGATGCGGAGAACTATGATGCAGCATCAAAGGATGGTATAGAGAAATATAAGAAGCAGCTAAACAAAAACTGTCATGATGCTGTCAACGAATTACTCATTTGGTTGGAGGATGGAGCCAAGGAGATTGACGAACCGACGGAATCACGGAATGACGGAACGACGGAGGGTTCAAGCAGTTCAAGTAGTTCAAGCAGTTCAAGTAGTTCAAGTAGTTCAAGCGGTTCAAGTAGTTCAAGCAGTTCGAGTGAAGGACCAGAACCGGAGCCAAGCCGTGAAGAGCAGTTGATGGAAATCGTGGAACTGTGGAAAGCCAGCAAGTACTATTACAAGGTTACTGGATTGTTCGTTCCTACGGCCACTGCTTTTAACGAGTATGTGAATATCTATGAGAGTCGTGAACGGTTTGTGGAATTGCAGGCCGACTTGCGGTTCTGCCAACGTCATAATATTGTGAATGAGTTGGGTGTTCCGCTTGCTAAGGATCTGCTGACCAAGATGAATGCCGGTAAAGGCAATGACACCGAGAATGAAACGATTGACAATATCCGTGAGGCATTGTGTCTGTGGGTTG
>Ga0265299_10002562_pt1 | contig 18496 bp, 17 predicted proteins | sample AusTroGonzalo_MG_4_FD_193485 | JGI IMG/M metagenome (GOLD analysis project Ga0265299, IMG submission 193485) | Bovine rumen microbial communities from tropical cattle in Woodstock, Queensland, Australia - Gonzalo_02 | ecosystem: Host-associated > Mammals > Digestive system > Stomach > Rumen ... | reverse complement strand
CTTCTTGAACTTACTATCTTTTGTGTTTCCGTTCTTGTCGTATGTAGGCTGTCCCCAATCGTAGAAGACTGTCTTGATGAGAATCATGTCCATAAACCTCTTGTTCGTGACAGGGCGCACATACGACTTCAAGTTGTCGAAATCCGGGCTTTTCGCATCCACCACCTTCACGTCGTTCTTGACCAGCATCGTCTGCCCCTCCGGAAGGTTGCGTACTGAACTGCAGGAGTATAAAGCTATACTGCTGAAAATCAATAATATGAAGATCCGAATTCTACGGTTCATTCTTTTTTAACGCGGGGATGGAAAATATATTCGACGCAAAGGATGACAAACACAGTGAAGACCGTGTTGCCAAGAATGACAAGCATGGTATGGCCGAAATTTTTGAAAGTCATGGTTCCAAGAAGCACCGCCAATATTTCGTATATGAAGGTCAGTATTAACGTGTAGAACAAGATCCAACGAAAGTCCTTGGCACCAGGCACCGGTCGGTCGATATTCTCATACATATTGTTATTGTTACTTCCGTTGAGAAACTTCACGACATAAGGGCGGACGAACATCATCGCCGTGCATGCGAAACAGGAAACCCCCAGTGTATGCGCAAACGCGTCAACAACAAAACCAGTTGCAAAACCAATAATATACTGCAGTGATAGCGGCATTTCCAAAGGCAGCAAAAACAGCGCAAACAGGAACAATGCAGGCGACATATAACCGAACAGGCTGATATGCTGACAGATGGTTATCTGCACCACCAGCAGCAACACGAAACGCAATATATTAGCTATGATGTTATTCATCTTTAAATTTCGCTTTCAGAGTGTCCAATTCAGATTTAAATAGATTTTCAACCAGATATACCGTATAAATATCCGTATATTTGGTAGCCAGTTTCACCTTGATGGTAAGGAAACTGGCGTTGTTGCCCACCTGCACCTCCTTGACGGTGCCGATTAGCAGTCCTTTGGGGAAGATGTTGGAGTAGCCGTTGGTGAACACCGAATCGCCGATGTTGATCTCGGAATGCTGGGGGATGGCCTCAAGATAAGCCACCTCTGGGTCATTGTCTTCCCAAATAACCGTACCGTTCTGGTTAGCGGGCACCACTACCGCGCTGATGCGGGTCTCCGGATGTAGAATCGGGCGCACCGTGGCGAAGTTCGGAGAGATATCCGTGACAACGCCCGCCACGCCTGCCGGAGACAACACCGCCATATCACGCGTGATCCCATCGTCGGAGCCTTTGTCTACTATCATGTAGTTAAAAGCACGGTCAACCGTTCGGAAAATAACATGGGCATAGGTGTAGTCGTAGAGCCGGACCTGCTTGCGATTGGTTGAGTCGGGTTTGCTCATCTCCGTGAGGATTGTGTCCTCCTTCTCAATGAACATGTTCTCCTTTTCGCGCATCAGCTCAATATTCTGCTGCACCAGAGCCTCATTTTCGGGGCCCAAGCGGAAACGATGCACCATACCCGAGCCGGCCTTCTGAATCGGGCCCACGATGCCCTGCACCACCCGTGCAAGACGGTATTCGTTGAATGACAACGACTTACCAAGCATCGCAACGCTCAGAATCAGAAGAACGGCGAGTACGATGATATGAAACGCCCTCTTGAAAAATTCAATGAGATTGTTCATCAGGTTATAAGAATACTACTTCTTTTCAGCGAGTTCACGACCGGCCTTGAGGCAGGCGAGGTTAACGTTAACGACATCCTCACCTTTGCGGGCGAAGTTCTCGCGCACGGCGTTTTCAATCTCCTCGAACGGCAACTGCAGATACGGGGAGGCTGCACCCAGAATCACCATGTTTGAGGAACGGGCGGAACCCAGGTCCTTGGCAATCTGGTCGGCGTTGATGGCCACGCAATTCTGCACCTTGGCCAACTCGGCCTTCAGGGCGTCGAAATCGGGATAGTTCGGGATGTTTACGAAAGGCTGGTCGTTGGTGATCAACCAACCGTCCTTCTTCAGCCACGGCAGATAACGCAGCGACTCCATAGGCTCCACAGAGATGATCATGTCGGCCTTGCCCAGCGGGATGAGGTCGGAAGCGATGGGTTGGTCGGAAAGACGAAAATGGGACTGCACATCGCCGCCGCGCTGGCTCATGCCGTGCACCTCGGCCTGCTTCATGTACATTCCTCTTTTGATGGCGGCAGCGCCCACGATGGTGGCGATGGAGAGGATACCCTGGCCGCCGACTCCTGCTAATATGATGTCTATTTTCATTTCTTTGTTTGTTTTTGTTTGTTTTTTGTTTCCTAGGGCTCGGCTTCGCCTCACCCTAGGTTGACATAGGTCGGGCTTTCAGCCCTCTTTGGATTCCCAGGGTTCTGCTTCGCTTCACCCTGGGTTGGCACGTGTCGGGCTTGCAGCCCTTTTTGGATTCCCAGGGTTCACTTCGTTCACCCTGGGTTGACACGTGTCGGGCTTACAGCCCTCTTGGAATTAGGTTAATAACTATTAACCATTAACCGTTAACCGTTATTTCTTGGCGGCCTGTTGTTTCTTCATCCGGCGGCTCAGAGTCTGGATGCACTCGCGGGTCGGGATGATGACCGAAACACCCTCATACTCAATTTCTTTTTCGATAATGGCCACATTCTCTTCGAGATGACCCTTGAGCGGGTTGATGCGGTGGATGTGCTCCTCTTTCACGCCGAGGCCCTTGCAAATCTCGCCGAGCACGCCCAAAGCGTGGGAATCTTGACCGCCGGTCATGCCGGTCGTGCTGTTGTCGAGGATGAGCACCGTCACCGGGGTATTCTCGTAAATGCAGTCGAGCAGTGAGGTCATGCCGCTGTGGGTGAAGGTGGAATCACCGATGACGGCCACACAAGGTCTCATGCCAGCGTCGGCAGCGCCCTTGGCCATCGTGATGGAAGCACCCATGTCAACGGTGGTGTAGATAGCGTTGTAGGGCGGCAGCGCACCGAGCGTGTAGCAACCGATGTCGGAAAAGACTTTGCCCTTGCCGTATTTCTCCATCGCCTTGTTGAGGGCGGTGTAGGAGTCGATGTGCGGGCAGCCCACGCACAAGGCCGGCGGACGCGGAACCACGAGTTCCGGAACGGGGGCACCGTAGGTGTCGGGCAGACCGAGAGCCTTGGCAACCAAGTTCGGATTCAGTTCACCATCACGCGGGAGTTCGCCACTGAGACGGCCCATGATGTTGCCAGTGCGGTTCAGCACGCCACGCACCTGCTCCTCGATGAAGGGGTAGCCCTCCTCGGCGATGAGCACCTTGTCACACTCGTCCACCATTTTGGCGATAAGTTTCGTGGGCAGCGGGTACTGGGAAATTTTCAGCACGGGGTACGGGCAGTTACCACCTTCGAAGTTCTCCATCAGGTAGTTGAAAGCGATACCGGAAGCAATGATACCCATGCTCTTGTCGGCACCGTCGATGTATTTATTGAACGGTGAGTTGAGCGAGTCATTCTCGAAATCGACCTGCTTGTCGAGCAGTTTGCGATAGTGCTTGCGAGCGTTGGCGGGCAGCAGGATGAACTGCTTGGGATCGGTTTCGGGCTTCAGCGGGTTCTGCGGACGCTCGGCTTTGCGCTCCACGCCGGAACGGGAGTGTGACAGACGCGTGGTGAGACGGATGACCACGGGGGTGCGGAATTTCTCCGACATCTCAAAAGCGTAATAGGTGATGTCGTAAGCCTCCTGCTGGTTCGACGGCTCGAAACAGGGGATAAGGGCGAACTTCGCATAGTAGCGGGAGTCCTGCTCGTCCTGGGAGGAGTGCATGGAGGGGTCGTCGGCGACCACTACCACGAGACCGCCGTTGGCGCCGGTAATGGAGGAGTTCATGAAGGGGTCGGCGGCCACGTTCAGGCCCACATGTTTCATGCAGACCATCGCGCGCTTGCCAGCATAGGACATGCCAATGGCCGACTCCATGGCGGTCTTCTCGTTGCCGGCCCAGATGCTATGCACCTCGCCTGCTTTGCCCTGCTTGGAATTCTGAATAAATTCAGTGATTTCTGTTGACGGAGTGCCCGGATAGGCATACACTCCAGATAATCCGGCATCCAAAGCGGCCTGTGCCACCGCCTCGTCGCCTAAAAACAATGCTTTTGACATAATCTAAAGTACTTTATTGATTGTATATTAACGAATTAGTTCTTCTATCTCAAAAACTGCAAAAGTACAAAATTTTATGTTACGCTCAACACCTTTAAAGGTTATTGGTTATCGGTTAAAGGTTCAAGTGGTTTAAGGGATTATTTGGTTTAAGGGTTTAAGTACCCCTACCCCGGCCTGCAGCCACCCCTTCACCAGGGAAGGGGAATTTGACTCGCGCCGCCACTGCGTGCGGGTTGGAAAAAATTAACACGCGGTTTTACACGACGTTTGGAAACGTCGCCCCCTACAAGCCATTTGTGTCTACGCGATATCGGGGCGTATGCGATACGCCCCTACGAATCAACATTAAACAAATAAACCATTAAACCAATAAACCGCTAAACTACTAAACTACTAAACCACTAAACCACTAACCGCGTTAACCATTAATCGTTAACCATTAACCGTTAACCATTAACCGTTAACCATTAACCATTTTTTTGTACTTTTGCCGCCAAATTATGGGCAACGAAAAACGACGTTGGATTCTGCCGTACGTGTTAGGCGCGGTACTTCTGATTGCCATGCTGGTGGCCGCCGGAATCGGAGTGATTCCCATTCCTGTCAAGGTGGTACTGCAGAGCATCGGACAGAAAATCGGTCTTTTTAGGGATATACAAATTTCTGATTATCATCAGATTACACTCTGGCAATTGCGTCTCCCGCGCATCGTGATGAGCGTGCTGGCGGGCGCCTCCCTGGCCGTCTGTGGCGGCGTGTTCCAAAGTGTGTTCCGCAATCCCGTATGCGACCCCTATATCCTTGGCGTCTCATCGGGGGCCTCCATCGGCGCGGCCGTGGCCTTCATCCTCGGCTGGGACACGGTGGTGTTCGGCGTCACATTGCCCGCGCTGGTCACCGCCCTGCTCACCTTGCTCATCATCCTCGGCATCGCCCGCATCAAGGGGAAACACAACACCAACACCCTGCTGCTCATTGGCATAGCCCTCAACTTCCTCATCTCCGCGCTAATAACGCTCCTTGTGGTGGTAAACCAGAAAGAGATGCAGAAAATCTACTTCTGGACAATGGGCAGCCTCACGCACGTCTCCTGGGTGGAGATCGCCTGGCTAATCCCGATTATGGCCGTCTGTATCAGCATCCTCTTCTATCATGCCAAAGCATTGAATATCATGCAGGTAGGGACAGAAACAGCGCAAACCCTCGGCATTGACACGCAACGCACGACCTATATTGTGCTCATCACCTCATCGGTGCTCATCTCCGTGGTGGTATCTTTCTGCGGATCCATCGGTTTTATCGGATTGATCATGCCGCACGTGGCACGCATCCTGTTCGGCAGCAACAACCGGCGACTGTTCACCTATTCGCTCTTTTTCGGAGCCTTTTTCCTGCTGGTCGCCGACACGCTGGCACGCACCATCGCTGCTCCTGCGGAACTGCCGGTCGGCAGCATCACCGCACTCGCCGGCGCCCCCTATTTCATATACCTGGTTCTTCGAAAAAAATAATAGACACCCAAAATAGTTTCAAAAAAAGTGTATCTTTGCCGCCTCAATTTTGGCAGTGAAACTGTCGGGTCCCATAGCTCAGTTGGTTAGAGCAGCTGACTCATAATCAGCGGGTCCAAGGTTCGAGCCCTTGTGGGACCACTTTTTCTTCAGTATTCCATATCGCTTGATTCGCAACCACAAACAGGAACACGACCTTCGAAAGTCCTGTTCATAACCCTTTGTTATAGTGTTGAAAAAATATTTTCGCAAAGGGTTGATTATATGCAAAAAAAGTCTATTTTTGCCGCTCGAAAATTTAGAACGTAAAAAAATCAAAAATAGTTAGAAAATAATGGCAAATCACAAGTCATCTTTAAAGAGAATTAGAGCAAACGAGAGAAAAAGAACAGCTAACCGTTACTACTCCAAGACGATGCGTAACGCGCTGAGAGACATCCGCGCCATCAGCGACAGAAGCGAGGCCGCAGGCAAGTTGTCAACCATGACCGCCATGATTGACAAACTCGCCAAAAGAGGCATGATTCACAAAAACAAAGCCGCCAACCTGAAATCAGGTTTGATGAAGAGAATCAATGCCCTCTAAACCGCTCCAAGAGGATACGAATTTCCGTGTCTCCGTACCCGTGCAGGTGCGGATGAGTGATTTAGACCCCTTCGTCCATGTCAATAACGGCATCCAATGCCATTATTTTGACCTTGGGCGGAGTTTTTATTTGGAACAATTGCTACAGAACCAGGTTGATTGGACCACCATCGACCTGGTTTTGGTGCATATAGAACTCGATTTCGCTTTTCCCGTTGAATTCCACGACCAGTTGGTCTGCGAATCGAAAATTGTCGAGATCGGGCACAAAAGCCTGAAAATGAAGCAACAACTCCGCGACACCCGCACCAACACCGTGAAGACCACCTGTTTCAGCGTCCTAGCCGGCTTCGACCGCACCACACACCAGTCCATCCCCGTCAAAGAGGAATACAAGCGGCTGATACGAGAATTCGAGGGAATGGCGTAAAACATACGGTGGTAGAGACGCAAAACCTATAACCGTTACATGATTAGCAAAAACCGCATATCCCAAATTCGCAAATTACACGCCAGGAAGTTCCGCGACGAGAGCGGGCTGTTTCTGGTGGAGGGGTACAAATGTGTGGAAATGTTGTGTCGGTCGGGATTTGTTGTGGAGGAAATTTTCGCCACGGAGAACGCCTTTCGCGACAACGACTGGCTGCGCCCACTGAAAGTGACCCTGATCACGGAGTCCGAAATGGCGCGTATCAGCACGATGCAAACCCCGCCGGAACTTCTTGCAATCGCAAAGCAACGCACGAATATTCAACACATTCCTGAAAGCGAACCGGTGCTCGTCCTTGACCATATCTCCGACCCGGGCAATCTCGGCACCATGGTCCGCACCGCCGACTGGTTCGGCATCCGGCACATCGTCTGCTCGCCCGACAGTGTGGAATTCTATAACCCAAAGACCATCCAGGCCACAATGGGTTCTTTCGCGCATGTGCACGTGCACAAACATGAATTGGTGCCTTTTCTCCGCGAAGAGGGCAAACGGCGCCGCATCATCGGCACGTTTCTTGACGGAACAAATATAAACGATTTTGATTTCCACACCAACGACATCATCGTCATCGGCAATGAGTCTAACGGCATTTCCCACGGGGTGTCCGAAATGATTTCCCAGCGCATCACAATCCCGAATTCAGCCCAGGGGCGCGAAACGGCCGAATCGCTCAACGCCGCCATCGCCGCCGCCGTGGTGATGTTCCGTTGGCGGGGCTAATCGAGGTGCAGAACTGTCCGACATCTGTTTTGCCTATTCGCTCAATTCCAGCCACTCCATCTCTTTCGATTCCAAAAGAGCCTTCAGTGACTCATACTCCGTGTAGAGTTTACCGGACGCGATATCTTCAGCATTATGCTCAGGATCGGCCAAACGCGCTTCCATCTCGGCAAGTCGCTGCTGCAGGTCTTCCATTTCGTGCTCTAACTTGCGCAGGCGATTTTTCCGCTTCCGGTCGTCGGCCTCACTCTGCTTTTTCTGCTCCCACTGTTCCTTGCCACCGGGTTCCTTTTCGCCGGTGCCATTCAACGGAACTACATTTCGGCTCTGCAACTCATTGAGAGTCTCCATTTTACGTTGAGCTAGAAAATCATAGACATCGCCAGTGAAAGCATGAATCTGATGATTTTTGAATTCGTAGACTTTCGAGGTAAGCCCCTGCAAAAAGTCACGGTCGTGGGATACGAGAATAAGACTACCCTCATACTGAAGAAGCGCATTTTTCAACACGTCCTTGGAGGGCATGTCAAGGTGATTGGTGGGCTCGTCGAGGATGAGCAGGTTGAAAGGTGAAAGCAGAAGTTTAGCCAGAGCCAGACGCGCCTTTTCGCCTCCGGAAAGCACACGCACTTTTTTCTCAGTATCCTCCGTGTCAAAAAGGAAACTTCCGAGAATGGTGCGTATTTTAGGCCTGATATCCCCTACCGCCACATCGTCAATTGTTTCAAACACAGTCTTGTCTGGATTTAGAAGTTGCGCTTGGTTCTGGGCGTAGTAGCCGACCACCACCTGATAGCCGAGTTGCAGGTCGCCGCTTTCAGGTTTAAGCGACCCCACAATGGCCTTCACCATAGTGGACTTGCCTTCGCCGTTGCGTCCCACGAAAGCCACACGCTCGCCACGCTCCAAGCGGAAATCCACGCCTTTGAGCACGCCCGGCTTGGTGTCATAACCAAGGTCCAGGTTTTTGCTCTCCACCACCACAAGTCCCGAATGGGGCGCAGGCGGAAACTTGAATGATATGGAACTGGTGTCGTATTCATCGACCGAAATGCGGTCCATTTTTTCCAACATTTTGATACGGCTCTGCACTTGACGCGCTTTAGTGGCCTTATAGCGGAAACGTTCGATAAACCGTTCTATCTGGGCAATCTGTTGTTGTTGGTTTTCATACGCAGACTGCTGGCTCTCAATACGTTCCAATCGCTGCTCCACATATTGGGAATAGCTGCATTTATAATCCTGGATATTTCCCAAGGTAATCTCAATGGTGCGGTTGGTCACGCGGTCGAGGAAGGCGCGGTCGTGGGAGACAAGAATGACACACCCGTCGTAATTGGCGAGGTAGTCCTCCAGCCACTGAATAGATTCGATATCAAGGTGATTGGTAGGCTCGTCAAGAAGGATGATTTCCGGCTTCTGCAACAAAATTTTGGCAAGACATACGCGCATCTGCCAGCCGTTGCTGAATGAAGACATCGGAAGGTGGAACTCTTCACGAAGGAATCCCATGCCCGCCAACACCTTCTCCGTTTCAGCCTCTATCGTGTTTCCGCCGAGATGTTGATATCTGTCGTTAAGGTCGGAAAGTTGTTGTGCAAGTTGAATATAAACATCTGATTCATAATCAGTTCGCTCAGACAACTCCATAGAAATCCGCTGCATCTTGCGTTCCATGTCTTGGATTTCGGAAAAAGCGGAAACGGCCTCATCCCAGACACTTAGCGGGGAGTTTCCGGCGAGTTCCTGGGGCAGGTAGCCCACGCGGTGGCCAGAGGTGATGACCATCGTGCCCGAAGCCGGTTCTATGTCGCGGTGGATAATCTTCAGCAATGTCGATTTTCCCGCACCATTGTGGCCCACGAGCCCAATACGATCCTTGTCACCGGCTACAAACGAGACATCCTTGAAAAGGAAGTCGCCCGTGAAATTGACTGACAGTTTGTTTATTTGTATCAAGGGACTATCAATTATTGATTATGGTAGAGACACGCCGCGGCGCGTCTCTACATGTCATCTTTTTTGTCTAAATAACGCCATGGGATCTTCTTTTTCCCTTTCCTCGGCGGAGACTTTCCCTACGTTGAGAAGCATTCCAATAGCGCAGCCAGAGACGAAAAGGGAAGCGCCGCCACTACTGACGAAGGGCAGTGTTTGGCCGGTGGTGGGCAGCAATTCGCAATTGACACCGATATGGATGAGTGCCTGGCAGGTCAGCCAGAAGCCAATACCGAAAGCCAACAGCCGCCCGAAGGTGCCTGTGGCTTCCTTGGCAATCTTTCGCGCTCGATACAAGAGTATGAGATAGGCGAACAGGATCGCTACACCCACTACAATACCAGTCTCCTCAAACAGGGAGGCGAAGGCATAGTCGGTTTCCTTTTCAGGCAGACGGTTCTTAATCACGCCTTTGCCCGGACCTGCTGGCGAGAACCCCGAGCGCGCAATAGCCGTCCGCGCCAGAATCATCTGATCTCCGTAACCCTCGCTGTTATCTTTCGTGAAGTAGTACTCCAACCGGTTGATGAAGGTTCCCATACGTCCGAACTTCGCCAATTTTGCATCGCTGAGGTTCAGCGCCACAATCACGGCCACAATCAAAACCATGGAGACGATCCCCACCATCCATCCAAGATCCTTCAACCTAAACCCACCGACAAAGAAAAGCACAATTCCCGTAACAAAGAGGATGATGGCTGTAGACATGTTCATAATGGCGATTCCCAAACAGAACAGGACCAGCAGTATGAAGAGGTATCGGACGTTGGCAGTGCTCAATTCGCCAAATTTGTGGAGCTGCAGGGCAATGTAATGGGCAATATAGAAAATAACAATGAAACCGATGACGTAGAAAGTCTGCACACTGCGACCGAAAATAGTGATACCGCGCACCGTTTGGGAGAGGATGGTCATAATCAGCAATATCCCCGCAACAACCAGCATGAACGGTGAAGCCATCCCTATTTTCCTATAGTCGAAGTGATAGATCACAAACATGCCGGCAAAAGCGATAAGCAGGTGTTTCAGATGTTGCAACACCACCTCGCCGCGCATACTGTAGACCATAAGTATGGACATAGCGGAAAGGAACACCACAAGGATAAGGATAACCTTGTCGGCCTTAAAACTAAACCGCTGGAAAAACGACGGTTTCGGTTCAGCGTTCACTGACTGGGGTGTGGGTTCGGCTTCCATAGCGGTTTTAAATTACAATTGTGCGACTGAAGCTTTGAAACGGTCACCTCGCTCGCGATAGGTGATCTGGCTGTTGCCGTGGATACCCGGCGCATAGAGCACCACATCACCGCGCTGACAGGAGTAGAAGGCATGATTCACCGCATCCTCCATGCTCATCGTCATCATCACCGGAATGCCTTGCTCGGCAATCTTCTGATAGACGTCAATGTTGTAAACACCCTGGAGCACAACTTCTTTAACTTTTTGTTTCGCCTCCCTCAGGATATCGTCACTCAGGATATCCGGGGAATCGATGTTCGTAATCCAGACGGTGGGTTTGGTCATGGACTGGAGGGAGTACCACACGGCATTGGCGGTGGTGGAACGGGCGTCATCGATAAAATCCACACCCGCGAAACTCTTGACATGCTCCAGTTTATGCGCGCCGCCTTCAAAGTCGGAGAGCGACTCGGCGATATTTCTTTTACGCAATTTAATCAACTGATCCGAAAGCGTTCCCACGCGCGGATTGGAGGTCTCTCTGGCCTGTTCGAACAGGCGGAAGCTATTAGTTTTCTTTGTCATATCTCAAATAGGTTAAGGGTTAAGGGTTAATGGTTAAAGGTTAAAGAATTATTCGTTTAAGGGTTTATTGGTTTAAGAGTTTATAGTTTATAATGATTTTGGGAAGGTTATCGTATTTTCAAAGTGGCAAGGGTCAATACGACGAGCAGCATGCTGACTACGATGAAGCGCTGCACGATTTTCGACTCATGGATCCCTTTCTTTTGGAAATGATGGTGGAGCGGCGACATCAAAAAGATGCGGCGGCCCTCTCCGTAGCGCTTTTTGGTATACTTAAAGTACGAAACCTGCATAATCACTGACAGAGACTGAATCAGATAGACCCCGCAGAGAATCGGAATAAGGAGTTCCTTGCGGATGATGATGCACGACACGGCCACGATGCCGCCCAGGGTGAGGCTGCCGGTATCGCCCATGAACACTTGAGCTGGATAGCAATTCCACCAGTAAAAACCGATGCATGCCCCTATGACAGCAGAGATGAAAATCACCAACTCGCCAATGTTCGGGATATACATAATATCAAGATAGTTGGCGAATATGACGTTGCCCGACACGTATGCCAGCAGCGCGATGCCAACCGCCACGGATGCCGTGACACCGGTCGCCAACCCGTCAAGGCCGTCGGTAAGGTTTGCTCCGTTAGAGACACCTGCAATAATGAACACGATAATCGGTATGAAGAGCAGAAACGACCATTTGCCAGTTTCATCGCCCAACCAGCGTGTCAATGCGGCATAGTCTAACTCGTGGTTCTTAACAAACGGTATCGTGGTCTTCGAAGAGTGGTGCGGTTCATCAAAGAGTTTCGGCGTGTGCGCATCCTTTTGATTCTCAACACGCAGAATCTCATTGGATGTTATCTGTGTCGCCTGTTGGTTCTGAACAGTTTTTTCGCAAATCACCGCGCCCGGGTGGAAATACATGACCGAACCCACCACCAGACCGAGAATAATCTGGCCTATCAGTTTCTTGCGCGGGGACAGTCCCTCCTTGTTCTTTTTGAACACCTTGATATAGTCATCAAAACCGCCCAAAAAGCCAAGCCAAACCGTGGTAAACATCATCAGGATGACGTAAATGTTCCGCAATTCGCACAACAACAGCACGGGTATCAGGATGGCGGCAATGATGATGATGCCCCCCATGGTCGGAGTGCCGGCCTTTTTGTCCTGGCCTTCCAATCCCAACTCTCGGACACTTTCGCCTATCTGTTTCTTTTTCAGAAATTTAATGAAATATTTACCAAAAAATATGGCGATAACCAGCGCCAACACAAAAGCGGCTGCGGAACGGAAGGAAATATACTGGAAAACACCTGTTCCAGGGTATTTTTTTCCATGCATCCAAGAAAAGAGGTAATATAACATATCTTACTTATTTACAGAATATTGAGACATTTTTTTAATTCCTCCGTATCGTCAAAATGGTGTTTGACGTGATTGATTTCCTGATAGTTCTCGTGCCCTTTGCCAGCCACCAGAAGCACCCCTTGGGGCGGCAACATCATGCATGCTGTTTTGATGGCCTCGCGACGGTTCTCAATAACCAGCACCCGTTTGCTTTTGCTAGCAGGCACCCCATTGCGCATATCCTCCAGGATAGCCATCGGGTCTTCGGTGCGCGGGTTATCGGATGTAAGGATGACCTTGGAACTGTATTTGCAGGCAATCTCCGCCATTTCAGGACGTTTCAGCGCGTCACGGTCACCGCCGCAACCCACAACCGTGATCACTTCGGCAGCTTCGCCTACAATATCGCGTATGGTTTTCAACACATTTTCAAGAGCGTCAGGCGTGTGCGCATAGTCCACAATCGCCGTGCCCCCATCCTGAGATCGCATCATCTGGAAACGTCCTGCGGCGCTGTCAAGCATGCTCATTTTCGTTAACGCCATTTCCTCGTCCATGCCCAAGAGCACGGCAGCTCCATAAATTGCCAACAGGTTATAGGCGTTGAACTTACCGCAAAGTTTGAAAAAGACTTCACGGTTGTTAATCCGCAGGTGAAGCCCCGAGAATGCATTTTCCATCACCACGCCTTTAAAATCAGCAGCGGTACGCAGACTGTAGGTACGAACAGCGGCTTTCGTATTCTGCACCATCACACGGCCGTTTTTGTCGTCGATATTCGTAAGCGCAAAGGCGGTTTTGGGCAGTTTGTCAAAAAAGGATTTCTTGGCGGCGATGTAGTTCGCGAAAGTCTTATGGAAATCCAGATGGTCATGGGTGATATTGCTGAAGATCGCACCGGCAAAACGCAGTCCGGAGACGCGATGCTGGCACAACGCGTGCGAACTCACCTCCATGAAACAGTATTCACATTGGCTTTCCACCATTTTCGCAAGCAGGCGGTTAAGTTCAACGGCATCGGGTGTGGTATGGGTTGCGGGAATCTCCTCCTCCCCTACCCTGTTGACGATGGTGGAGAGCAAACCTGCCTTATGGCCTGCCAGCATGAACAGCCGATGCAGCAGCGTCACCGTCGTCGTCTTACCGTTGGTACCGGTAATACCCACCAATTTGAGTTTGCGACTCGGATGGCCGTGGAAGGCGTCGGCGAGCAGACCCAGTGCCACCGAACTGTCGGGCACCTTGACGTAACAGACTCGGTCGTCCAGCGTTTCCGGCAGGGTCTCGCACACGACAGCGCGGCAGCCCTGTTGAACGGCAGCACCGATGTACTTGTGTCCGTCTGTCTGCGTACCACGCTGTGCCACATATAGTTGCGTATCTCCATCGGGCTGTGTGGACACGGCACGCGAGTCGAACAGGATTTCAGTGACGTTGATGTCCGGATCTCCCGTCAGCTCATACGAGCGCAACGATTTGAGAAGTATGGTTAGATTCATTGTCCTTTGAATGGTTAATGGTTAACGGTTAATGGTTAATGGTTTATTGGTTTATTGGTTTATGGTTCGAGGTACAATTTTATAGTATGTGTTTTTTCATCAAGGGTTTGGGATTTGACGCGGCCGCGGCCGGATATGGTGACTTTATATCCGGCACGGATGATTTCGGGGACAGCGTCAGCGGCGAGCATGCCCCGCTCGTCAGGCATCTTCTGAAATTGGTTCCGCGGGAGGGAATGGACCTTGACATGACGGTTAGTGTCCGCTTTTTCCACACGGAGGTAAGGCACGGTTGTCGCATACTCCACCGTGTCATATCCCAGACCGCTCAGCAGGGTGTTGAAGTGTTGTCGGCGAATAGGAGCCGTAGGACTCAACGGGGTAAACGGCAAGTCGCTTACCTTGCGCGTTGCGCCATAGTCCGCTTTGTTTTTGATTTGTCGGGCGATTTTAGCAAAGACATCTGCAGCCTCACCACTATGTTGCGGAATACCATAGATATAAATAATCATCGTGTATTCGGGCTCATCCATCGGGAAATAGCCACAAAAAGAGATGGCATTGATGTCCTTCCTATAGGCCCGCGCGTCTTCGTCCCAGATGTCACGGGTTCCCGTTTTACCGGCAAATTTGCAATCATTGTCACGGAACCGGTAGGCGGTACCATTCTTCCCCCACACTACTTGTGACAGATAGTAACGGGCTTTCTCAACCGTAGAAGGGGAAACCATAGAATCCATAATCACCTGAGGTTCAAATCTTTGGATAGTATCATACGTATCCGTGACATATCTTACGAACAAGGGAGCCATCATTTTCCCATTGTTTGCGATAGCATTATAATAGGTTAATGTACGAATAATGGGGATGGTGAATCCGGCGCCAAAACAGGTGGCATAATAGGTATTGAAATCGTTAGTGCCGTCCCTGATTGCTGCGGGCAAGAGAGGGCCAAGTTGGCTGGGCAATGTGTCGAGAAGCCCGAACTTCTTCAACTGTGCAAAATAGTTTTTAAATCCCTTTTCGTTATAGGCCTCGAAAACCATCTGTGCAATGCCGACGTTTGACGACTGCTTGAACACTTCCAGGGCAGACACGTATACGGCATCTCGATTATGGTCCGTCTTGGTATACCTCTTAACTTTGCCGGACTTCGTGGGAAAATCGAAAGTGTGACTATTTATCTGATATCTGCCTACGGTATCATTCGGAACTTTCTCCAAATAGGCCAACAGCGAGGCCAATTTGAACGTGGAGCCCGGTTCTACCTTTGCGTTGAGGGCATACTCCATGCTCTCGGTATAGTATTTGGACTGTCCTGGGACGCGGCGCAGGTTGGAAATGGCCTTAATCTCGCCGGTGGCGGTCTTCATCACAATGGCACAGCCCCATTCCGCATTCAGGTCCGACAATTTCTTTATCATTTCATTGTGCACGACATCCTGAATTTCCGTATTGATGGTCGTATGAATGTTATAGCCGTCTGTCGGATCCATCCGGTCGCGGAGCGGCACCTTGGCATGATTCAGTTCGAGGTATTTCTTGCTGCCTTCAAATCCGCCCAAAATGTCATTCATCTCATGCTCCAGGCCATATTTATGTGCTGGAGTTTCCATTCCGAGGGTACGTTTGGCCAACTCTCCATACGGGTTGACGCGCACGTTGGCCGGCACGAAGTTGAAATGGGTTCGCATGTGGCGTTTCTTTACCGAGTCGCCCGTCTCTTCATTATTTGTATATTTGTACAGATAGGGTCTGTTTTTGATAAAGGCGGTGTCAACGCCCGTAATCCAGGCCCTGTCGTCCCACTCTTTCACGAAAAAGAGAGTCGCATAATGTTTCTCCTTGATGTTTTTAATGAAAAACTTGTAGTAGTAGTCAGCGTCATATTTCGGATAGCGGTCTTTGAACTGCTCGTAAAAATCCGCGGAAAGCTGCTTGAATATTTCATCATAGGCTTTGGGGTTCTTACTCAGCGTGTCGGCGTAGTCTTTGGCATAGCCCTTACCGTCGAAAGCCACCTCAAAGACGGTGAAGTTGGCCACCAGCACTCGTCCAAGGTCATCATAGATTTCACCGCGCACAGGACGCAGCGTGTTCTCCTTGACAAAGCAATAGGTATCGTCCTTGACCTTGTCCTCCCAGCCCGGCTCTGTCGTGTCGACACATTTGTCGGAGTCACCCGAGGCCACGGCGCGTTCAAAAATGGAAAGATAGAGAATCTTGACCAGGCAGGCGACACCCAGCAGCACCAAGAGCAGGTAAACGATGGACAGCCGACGCAACGTGGACTGAGGAACCTCGGGATGTTTGTTAGTTTTCATCACTTTTCTCCTTTCTTCCGAACCAACCGCGCTCTTCCACAGGTTTCGGAGTCTCTTTCACGGTAAAAATATGCGTCTTATCCTTATCATAACCCATCTGTTTGATTCTCTCGATGAGTATATTGCTCTTTTCGTATGGGATAAATTGGTTATTGGCCTTCAGTCGGCTGATTTCCATCTTATAGTCATTTTCCAAAGTCGCGATTCGCTTTTCCTTAGAGCTGATCTGCTGTTCGCTGATTACAAGAGCCATAAACAGCAGAAATACGAAAAGGAAATACAGGTACCACGGACGCATCTGCTTGTTCAGCAGAACCTCGCCGCCGAATATTTTGGCGAAGAAGGTGCCGAAGCGGCCATTCTCCGCTTTATTCTCTCCATTATTATTTTTAGATGCTGTTTCCATGATTGACAGGTATAATTTTCTCGGCCACCCGCAGTTTTGCGCTTCGGGCACGCGGATTGACATTAATTTCCTCGGAATCGGGCACAACGGCCTTTTTTGTTATCAGTTTGAAAGGGGTCAGCGGGTTGCCGAAAAAGTCCTTTTCAATTTCCCCGTCTATGTTACCCGCACGCATGAAATTTTTCACAAGGCGATCCTCCAGAGAATGGTAAGAGATGACGACCAGACGGCCGCCGACTTTCAGCGCATCGACCGTCTGCTGGAGGAAAGATTCCAACACAGACATCTCCTGATTGACCTCTATGCGAATAGCTTGGAAAATTTTGGACAGGCTTTTATTCTCCTTTCCGCGCGGCAATGAAGGTTGCAGGGCGCTGACAAGTTCCCGCGTAGTGGTGATGGGTTTCTCTGCACGGGCCTTGATGATGCGGCGGGCCAGTGTGCGACCGTCTGAAAGTTCGCCGTAGCGGTAGAACATCTGACTCAGCGACTGCTCATCATACTGGTTCACAATATCTTGTGCCGATTTCCCGGTCTGGTTATTCATCCGCATATCAAGAATTCCGTCTTCGCGATAGGAAAAACCGCGTTCCGGGGTGTCGAACTGGTGGGAGGACACGCCGAGATCAGCCAGAATGCCGTCTACCGGATACGCCTGATGGTATTTCAAAAATCGCCCCAAGTTTTTAAAGTTGGAAGGGACGAAAGTAAACCTATCATCTTCAACAAGTTGCGATTGCACATCAGCATCTTGGTCGAAGGCGATGAGGCGTCCACCGGCCAGTTTCCCGAGGATGGCGCGAGAATGGCCGCCGCCGCCGTATGTGACATCCACATAGGTTCCGTCAGGGTCGGTAACCAAGTAATCTACAGAAAGTTGAAGGAGTACAGGATTATGATATTCCATCGGCGCCCTCCTTTTCCGGTAAATAGTGACCGAGATGCATCTCCTCGTTGAGTTTTCCCAAATCTTCGGGGCTCATATCGAATGTCTCGTGGTACTTGCGGCTGTTCCACATCTCAATCTGACCGTTATCGAGAACCATAACCAGTTCCTTATCAATGGCATACATATCCATCATCGGTTTAGGGATGACGATGCGGTGCTGGGCGTCACACTCCACCTGCGCGGTGTTGCGCAGAAAGGCGTTGCGGTAGAGTTTAACGCGTGAAAGGTTACGGTCCAGGGAATTCATATAGTCCATCTGCTTGCGGTAGGCCTTTTCGGACCAAAGCGTGATATACTCGCCGAAGCCGTGTGTGACATAGAACGTCTTGCGGTCGTCTTCCGGCAGGGCGCGCAAGAGACCCGTGGGCAACTTCAGCCGTCCACTTTTCTCAATTGAGACTTCCCAATATCCGTATTCGATTGTCATAACGTTATTTGTCACAAATTTCGAGCGACAAAAATATAATTTTTCCTCAACCAATTTCCATAAGCCAGCACTTATTTAACCTCTGTTGTTAAAAATTAAATATAACATACTGATTATCAATATGGAAACAATTGGAAAAAAGTTATCAACAGAAATTAACATCAACCATAAAGTGTTGAAAAATTGTTAGTTACAAAATTCTGTTCATTAATATGTTAAGTATTTGATTTTCAATATATCTATGATAAAAATGGAAATAATACGATAATACAAGGAGTTTTATAGGATTAGCTATGGAAAAAAATGGAACAACATGGAGCGGGACGGATTGAACAATAAAGGCAGACCGCAAATCAGTCT
>Ga0265299_10002559_pt1 | contig 18516 bp, 26 predicted proteins | sample AusTroGonzalo_MG_4_FD_193485 | JGI IMG/M metagenome (GOLD analysis project Ga0265299, IMG submission 193485) | Bovine rumen microbial communities from tropical cattle in Woodstock, Queensland, Australia - Gonzalo_02 | ecosystem: Host-associated > Mammals > Digestive system > Stomach > Rumen ... | reverse complement strand
AATCCAATGACCCACCATTATGATAAGATGAAGTTCCTTGGATAAACTGATCTACTTTAAGACTTAAAGTTTCGGCCTTGGCAGTTCCACTACTTGACATGAAAAGTATAACCGCTTTCAAATCAACCGGCACACTATCACAAGCTTTACGAATATGCTCCTTAGTTGGCAAATCAAGATAATTAGTTTCATACAGTTTGTTATATTTTGCATCAGGTAAATGTGGAATTTCAATATCAAAATGGATATAGAAAGTTTTCACCTTGGTAAAATAAGTCCGTACAGTATTAGGGGCACAATTACTTTTCAACAAATAACTACGATAATTCAACAAACGTTTCTTAATTCGCCTATCCTTTAAAGGCACCATATCTTCCTCATCTTGTTTAGCTTCATCCATCAAATCATTCAAATCACGCTTATGATATTTCAGATAATGCTTCAAAGCAGATTCATAACCACTTGCAGTACTCTCACGAATATTACGTTCACGACAAAATTTCTTAAACAATCTATTATCAAACATGATTATTACATTTGTTACAAAACTTTCAAATTAATTATAAATATTACCTTATGAATTCTGCCAATGAAAATTTACGAAGTATAAAAAACCAAAAAGCCATAATCACCAAAGCATACAATGAAGCTAAAGAAAAATTAGAAACCCGATATGCTGAGGACATGGCCAAACTAGATAAAGAAGAACGAGAATGGCTTGAACAATTCGATGAAATCCCAGTAGAAGATATCTACAATGATGACGAGGAAGTGAAACAATGACCACCACAACAAAAACCTGGCATAAGATCATTAAAAGACACCATGATTATCGTGGAAAAATGATTGAATTAAACTTGAAAATTGAAGAAGCAATGAAAGAATATTTGAAAACCATAGGCGAAACCGAAGATTTCACCATACGATTTGAAGATTCCGGAGTAGTACACTTAGATTGCAATGGAGACTTATTCGATTTAGAACAAATAGGTGACTTCTGTGATGTCTTTAATTTAACATTAATAATTAACAATCGCACATTAGTTGAAAATCATATGGAAGATAATACTAAAATCCGCACAAAATATTTATTCACCACTCATAATGTGAAAGAAAAACAAGAGAAAGAGTGATTTAATTGGAACAGACAGTATTATATCATTTAATCAAACAAGCACGTGCAGAAAATAAAGCAGTCCAATTATTACCTAATGTTGATAATTTTAACCATAAACTAATCATTGAACCGGAACATGAAGTGCGCAATGAAGAATATAATATCATAAGTAGTGAAGGTTGTTTAATTGATTTAAGTTTTATTTTAGGTGCAGTTATAATTCCAAATAAAAAAGAAAGAGCTAAAGAAGAACAAGAAAAATGGGACAGAATTTTTAAAGAAGTTGAATCTAATCGTAAAGGAAGAAGATAATATGACATTCAAAGCAACATTAACTAACAATAATATATTCAAAACAGCTTTCGAATCAATCGCAAAAATAATTGATGAAGTAACCTTAACCGCAGATAGTGAAGGCATAAGATTAAGAGCATTAGACAGGTCACATATCACATTCATTAGCATGGATTTAGAGTATGATCTCTTTGATGATTACACTTGTGATGTGCCTGAAAAGATGAGTATTGATGCAACTGAATTTTTACAAATATTAAAACATGGAAAAACCAATGATATTCTGCAACTTAGTGTAGATGAAAATAATCTGATTATAATATTTGAAGGAGATGCTACAAGGAGATTCAATATCCGATTCATAGATAGTGAATATGAAACTGCAGTACCACCAGAAATTAGTCATCCAATCAATTTAAAGATACCTTCCGAGTTACTGAAAGATGCATTAAATGACATGAACCTATTCAGTGATAAAATATTATTCACAGTAGACCAGGACTACCTGAAGATACACACCCAAGGAACATTCGGAGACGGAGAAGTCAAATACCTCCACGGTGAAAACATTCGTGAAACATGCCAAGCAATGTTCAACACCGAAAAATTATCCGATATAATGAAAGCAAGTAAATTCAGTAAAGAAGCCACCCTATACCTTGGAGACGACATGCCAATAAAAATAGACTTCGAACTAATAACCGGTGATGGAAAATTAAGCTATCTCCTTGCACCAAGGCTTGAAACAGACTGATTAATCATGTTAACCATTTTAATGAACAATATATTTGTATTAGCAATAGGGATATTCATAGGCTCATTATTAGCCTTTGAAATATCCCAAAAACAATTAAACAAGGTGTTGAGAGAATGGGATTCACAGTAACAATCGATGACCGTGAAAAAAAGACACGTATCGAAAAAGCCATAGAATACTTTGAAGAAAAAGGAGACAAAGTCAAAGTAACCCACCTCGACATTGGAGACTACATAATCAATAATGAAGTCGTATTCGAATATAAACGATTAGATGATTTTGTCAAATCAGTAAAAGACAGAAGAGTATTTAATCAAGCCGTAGACCAATCCACCAACTTTAAATACCATTTCGTAGTTGTAGTAGGAACCGACAGACAAAGAAAAGCATACTTCAATAAAACAACACGTGTAGGATTTAAAGGAGGATACTTTGATGAAAACCAATATATTGGAGCCATATCCCGTTTAAATACTTACACGACTGTAATCCAAGCCGATTATGAAAAACAAGCATTCAAATATATGAGAAGCCAAGCCCACAAATGCCTAGACAACAAACATGTTGTGAAAAGATTAGAAACAAAAACTGATAACCCAGCATTCAACTGGCTAATGGACATCAAACACATCAGCGACAACACCGCAGAATTATTAGTTGACAACTTCAATTTATATGATTTATATAGTTTATTCCAATTAGATTTCAATGAAATGCAAAAAATCAAAGGCATAGGTGTGGAAACTGCAAAAATAGTAATGAATTCAATAAAAAAAGGACAACGATAAATATGATAAAAATAACAATACCACCTTTCGATGCACCACATATAGCAAATAAAATCAAAGACAGCATCGAAAAAATAGACAACCCCGAAAATTATGTGCTAAGCCTGCAATTAAATTACCGAGAAAACAACACAATTTTCTATTTAAAAAAAGTGACAAACATCACTTTCGAAAAAGAATGGTTAGAAATCCAACAAGAAAACAACAGTCACGCATTCTTTGATTACAAACATATCCTTGAATATTGCGTGATAAATGCTAAAGATGTAATCGATTTAGGAGCAATATAAATGGATAATAATTATTTCTTTGTAAAACGATTATCTGGATTCAACTTCCCAGGGGTTAAAGGACAAGATGTTTTTTTAATCACAAATAATACCAATCCACAACTTCATTTAAGCCCTGAAAGCATAATCTGTTTTTCAGAAAATAATGCTAATGCAATATGTGAGTTAATAAATGAATCTAATAGTTTCAATCCAGAACACGATTCAACAAGTGAAGTGAAAGAAGTACTGGATTGTTTAAACAAGTATAGTGGAAAATTAAACCATGATATTGTAAGAACGGTAGTTGAAGAAGTTTATTCGACAAAAAGGGAGTTGAAAAACAATGTTGAATGAATTATTAAAAGATGAAGAGTTCGGGAAAATATTTTTCGCTGAATTATTAAATCAGAATGGCTGCGATACTGGTGTTGATACAGTGAACATGTTTGAAGAATGGTTTAAAGAACGCTCTGGAGAATCATTAGATGGGGAAGAATTAGAACGACTTAAACAAAGTGTAATGAAAAATAGAAGGTGCATTCCAGTACCTATGATGTTTAACGAAGAACCAACTGCGGATGAGGATATGGTTATTTTAAAAGATGTACTTGACAAGGATGATACAATGGAAGACATACCAATCAATATAAGACAACTTGAAGAAAAAGGAAAAGATTTAGAAAGACTAGCTGAACCCAACTATTATGCTGGCAATGGATTAAGTCCATTGGAAGCATTCAAAAAAGGATTGCTTTCACGTGAAGAAACAATAGGATTCATCAAAGGAAACATAATCAAATATGTCACAAGAGCAGGACATAAACACAATGCTTCTGAAGACATGGTTAAAGCAATTGACTACTGCGGTCATTTGAAAAGATTATATGAACACGAAATGATTGCCAATAATGACAATCCAATAGTTCAAAAATCCAAAAGAATATTCAGAGAAGCATTGGAAGGATTAGATAAACTTGAAGATGTCGAGGTCAAAGAATGACTTGGCTATCACTTTACTTAGGAGGCATATGTTTCATAGCATGCCTAACCGCAATAAGCCTCTTTAAAATAATCGAAACAATAATCTGGAGATGATTAAAAATGGTAAACATTTGCGGAAAATGCAAACACAGAATCAGAACCGAAACAACCCAAAACGAAGAATACTATCACTACTGTGAAAAAGCAGACGAACTATACGGAAACGAACCACAACCCGAAACCTCGGAAGGTGAAACATCTGAAACACCCACATTAAAAGTAAAATTCAATGATCCAATCTGTGAATATTATGAGAAAAAATAAATGAGGACAAGATTATGATAAACCTAATAAAATTCAACAAAGAATACTACCAACCAATAACTGACGGTATCAAAACCCAAACATTAAGAAAATCCAATAAAAGACTAAAAGAAGATGAAATCGTAAAAGCAATCTTCCCAGGAACCGAAAACGAATGCTACATCCAAATAACAAAAACAGGATACAAACAATTCAAACATGTCAATGAAGAAGATGCCAAACGAGAAGGCTACACTACATTACGTGAATTAAGAGAAGCATTAAAAAAGATTTACCCATTATTAGATGCACATGACCGATTATATTATTACCAATTCAAGATAGTTGATTCATATGACCCTAAATGAAAAAGTCCACAATTACGTTAAATCCTGCTGGGATGCATACCGCTGCGCAGACAAAGAGGAAATAAACCGGATAATCCAAGAAGTAATCCAAGAAAACCCAAACGAAACAGACTGGGTTAAATTAGGAGTAATCGTGAAAAGAAGATGCATAGGAGAGTTATAACCATGGTATACCTTGATTCAGTTAAAATAAAAGAATGCATAGATGTAGAGAAGATAACAAAAGACACAGTAACATTAAATGTAGATGGAGAAAAATTAATACGCCAAATATATGAAGACCTTAAAATCGAATTATCCACAACAGCAGATTACCCCACACTAAACTTCCAAGACGGCCCATTTATTAAATTCATTCCAAATGAAATATTCAATGAAGAAGCCTGCAAACAATTAGCTATTGAAACAATGCACAGATTAAACAGTCAAATACGAACTCAACTAAACATCAAAGATTAACATGACAATAATAGTAGCCGTAAAAACAGATGAAAAAATAATCATCGGAACCGATAAACGAGTAATCGAAGGAGATACAATAGTCTCCGAAGATTCCTCAAAAATATTAATAAAAGAAATAACAGTTGAATCTTATAAAGAAATAACTCATGAAAAATTCCTAATAGCATTTAGCGGATTATACAGTTTATTTGAATTACTCAAAACATTCAAAGCACCCGTAAAAGACTCCAAAGACACATTCAAAGAATACTTATATAAAACATTCATACCAAAACTAGACCAGCACTTAAGAAGCTATAACTTCATCAAAAGCTATAACGACGGTCAAGAAGGAGTTGAATGGGAATTAATAATCGCATACCAGAACCAATTATTCCGAGTAGAATACAATCTTGGAATCTGTGAAATCACAAATCCCTATTATGCTATTGGAGCACCAAGAGACATAGCATTAGGCAGCCTACACACATCAATGAAAAAAGATAAACATCCCGTTGAAATATTCATGGTCCAAAATGCAATCCAAGCATGCGCAGCACACAACATAACCTGCAACAACAACATGGAACTATACAGCATCAAATCCAATGGTGAAATAAATGAAATAAACTACACCTACACAATAAAATGAGGGGTTAAAATTTATGAGCGACCGAGATATTTACTACCTACTAAACCTATATGAAAGCAACCCATCATATGAAAGCAACTATGTAAAAGGAGAAATAAGAAGCACAGAACATAACCGTAAACGTAAAAGAGAAGAAAAAAGGAAAAACAGACACTTAATATTCGATGAACTATTACTCGAAGCAAAAACATTAATATTCACACCCAACCAGAAAAAACTAATAAGATACTTCATCGATGACTTCAACAATGACTTCCAATACTTCCACCGCAGAGCATCAGAAGAATGCATCATATTAGCATTCATGTTCTTCCTCAAAAAAATAGACACACCAGAAATAAGACTCAACAGATACAGCATCTGCAAAAAATATGGATTAACAGATCATGTCTTCGAACTAATCATCTGCAGACTAACATTAAAATTCATGAACCGCATACCAATAATCCCCAGGAAATATACCAAAGACAATCATGAACAATTAATCAGAGAGGGGAGAAGAAGATGATAAGCAAAACCGGAATAACATTAACTCCACCCTTACTATATATAGATGAACATGCAAAACCCCCATCAGAAGTATATAGCCTAATAAATACCTTAACTGAATATTTTAGTCAAACAAATACCATATATGATGCAGAATTATTAGTCTCCAATAATGAATGGTACGACCTCCCAGGATTACCAGGTTGCAGAAAAAGAAAAGACATAACATTCCAATTAAATGAATTAACTGAAATAAATATTAAACCAGACAGGATAATCTTCAAATTACATGAAAATGAATATACCTTAAACCTTGGTAAAGATTTCTTTTATATAATCGAATATGAAGAAGCTATGACTTGATTAAAATATTTATTTTAATTTAATCCCATTTACCATTAAATTATATTTATCAAAAAAATCCTGTGTCATGAGGAACGGCTAACTTACTAATATAAGATACCTAAAAATATATTTTTTTTCTGAGTTACATGTGCGAAGAAGAAAACCTTGATGAAGAAATCGAAGAAGTCGAAAATACTGACAAATGTCCAGAATGCAAGACATTAACAATAGTCCGTAGTGAAAACGGAAGTGAAGAATACTGCACAAAATGTGGATTAATCACCCGTGCTAGTTACAACTATCAAGCTGGAATTAAATTCGAATTACCTTACGGTTTACTTATCATTTAATATACCTCAATTAGTTTAAGGGAGTAAATAAAACCATTTACTCCCTCATAATAATCCTAATTTTAAATCTAATATGTTGTGGAGAACACAACACCAAAAAAAATATTATATTCTTTGATATTCGATTAAATGCTTTCATAATATCTAAAATGGTGTTTTATGGGTTCCAGATGGAGGTTCGACTCCTCCCCATAACATTTAATATTTACTAAAATCTTTTTTCATGAAAAAAAACTAAATTAAAGTGATTAACCATGGTTGAATCTTTCAAATATAAAAGTAAAATAGCAACAGCTGTAGCATTCATAGCAATGATAATAACAGCTTTAGGTAAAGACGGATTAACTCAAATAATTCCTGCAGAATATGTATGGACAATACCAGTACTGATTGGTGCTGCATCATGGATTCTAGCGCAAAAAACAGAAGACCGCAGAGTCGTTGTAGCAGAACAAAAAGCAATCGAAGATTATAAAAATGAATTCGAAAATGATGTTAATCCAACTATCAACGAAGATGAAATATTAACATATGATGATGCTGATATGGTAGTTGGTGATGAAAATGAAGGCTGCTAAACCTGATGAAAACATCATCGAAGACATTGACCCAGCCGGAGAATACGAAGAACTAACAGGTGATAACAATGACACCACCAGTTAGTCAAGACCATCCAGGATGCTTATACGAAGAAAGATTCGCAAACCTCGAAAGAGAAAATGCAGAACTAAAAGCACGAATGGACAGTAAAAAAGAAAACATTCACGATATCCATAAAGAACTTGCTACAGACAGACAACAACAAATAGAATTAATCGAGAGGGTAACTGAAGTGACAGTCCTATTAAAAGCAGGTCAAAAATCAAGAGATGAAAACAACGAAGCAATTGATAAAAAATTCCAAGACCTTGAAGAAAAATTCGACAAAGTCTCAGATGAACTAGCTGAAACCAAAGAACAATTAACTGATTTTGTAGCAAGTCAACGGAGCTTCCGTAATACTGTTGCTATAGGAGCTCCAATAATAATCTCCATAATCGTTGGAGTCTTATTCAAATTCATATAAAAAAAATTCACGCTCATTAAATCATGATTTAATGAAAGATAAGGGTTTGGTATATACTAGTATTTTTATTGGAGGACATCAAAAATGAAAATCGAAAAAATAAAAATAACTGACATATACCCAGCAGATTACAACCCAAGGACCATAACCGAAGATCAAAAAACTAAACTCAAAAATAGTATTGATAACTTTGGAATAGTGGAACCAATACTAATCAACCTGCACAATAACCGGATAATTGGGGGACATCAAAGATTCGACGTCCTATTAGACCAATACATCCTAGACAATGACTTATATGCAGAACTAAACTTATTAAAGTTGAATGATTCATACGGATGGGTATTCCCAGACAATGACACAAACCTTGATTCAGAAGACATGGAAAAAGCCCTCAACCTAGTATTAAACAATACCAAGGTCATGGGGACATTCGACGAAAACAAACTCGTTAAAATATTCCATGAATTAAATGAATCAGGATTCAACACAAGTATAACAGGATTCAACAATGATGACATATTAGGCTTCCAAGGATTAAAAGAAACTGCTACAGTTGAAGAAACCTCCACAACTACTGAAGAGGACATCAACTTAGACACTAATATGATAATCCCTGAAGATGAACCGGAATATGATGAATCCATAGCAGATAGTATTGAAACAATCACTTGTCCAAGGTGTGGGTATGAACTCCCAAAGAATGACTACTCACCGGAAACCTAAGGTTGTATCAACATTTAGTGGATGCGGAGGAAGCAGTTATGGATATAAGTTAGCAGGATACGAAGTCCTGCTAGCAGTTGAAATGGACACACATGCCGTAGCAACATATCAAAAGAACTTCCCAGATACACCAATATATTATGGTGACATCCACAAATTAAGTGTTGAAAAAATCTTTGACATCACAGGATTAACCCCAGGAGAATTAGACTTATTCGACGGGTCACCACCATGTCAAGGATTCAGTACCGCAGGAGCAAGAGACTTCTGCGACTTAAAAAATCAATTATACCATGAATATGTCCGATTACTAAGAGGATTATATCCAAAGACATTCGTAATGGAAAACGTCTCAGGAATGGTAAAAGGAAATATGAAGATCATCTTCAAAGACATCTTAACTGAATTGAAAAATAGTGGTTATGATGTCCGTGCAAAATTAATGAATGCACAATATTATAATTGCCCAACAAGCCGGCAAAGGATGATATTCATAGGTGTACGTAAAGACTTAGGCATACCAGCCAGTCACCCAAAACCACAAACCAAACCAATAACCTGTAAAAATAGTATTGGACATTTAGAAGGTAAAATTAAACCTAACAATTCCAGTATCACAAGATATGCTAAATATCTTCGACCTGGTCAGAAAAGTGGTGAAGTACCAAACTTCCCAACAAAGACCAGAGACATATATCGTTTACTGCCTAATAAGCCATGCCCAACCATAACCCGGAAACCACAATTAGTACACTACCAAGAAAATCGTGAACTAGATGTGAAAGAATTAAGTATACTTCAAAGTTTCACTTATGAAGATAATAAATTCAAATGGATAGGGTCAGACAATCAAGTCAAAGAAAGGATTGGTAATAGTGTACCACCAAACTTGATGAAGGCCATTGCAGAGCATATCCGAGTGAATATCTTGGAAAAAACATCATAATTTTTTTTTATTATTTCAAGTTTTTCAAGTATTAAAAAAAAGAGGTGGAATCCTTATGGCTAAGACTAAATTAACTCCAGAATTACAAGAAAGGTTTTGTGAAGCTATTGAAAATGGAGATAGTATTCTTGGTGCATGTGGATATGTGGGGATAGATGAATCCACTTATTATAATTGGATTAAACGAGCTAATGAGGCTAAAGGCCGAACCAAGTTTGTTAAATTCAAAGAATGTGTTGATAAAGCAAAAGCAAAAGCATTACATAATTTTGAACAAGTAATCACAAGTGCCAGTATGGAACATTGGCAAGCAGCAGCATGGATGCTTGAAAGAAGACATCCAAACCTGTACGGTAAACGAGAAAAAATCGAAGCCGATGTTAACCATAAAGGTTTAACTGGTCTTGCAGATGCTATAGCTCAAAGTAAAGAGAAGCATAGGCGAGAAGATGAAACCAAGTAAGAATTATTTTGAATATGGTGAGTTCGGAAGAACCGCCATAAACTTTCTTGAAAATAGTGATGCTTGGATTAATGTTGCTCATGGATCAGTAAGGAGTGGTAAGACCATCACATGCAACGCCAGATGGTTGACTTTTCTTGCTGAATCAAATTCCCATGAATTTTTGATTAGTGGAAAAACTTCCAAATCGTTGAAAAGGAATGTAATCAATCCTTTAATAGCAATGATGAACACCGAAGATATTCCTCATGAATATAAGGAATATGACGGTGAATTATACATTGAAGATAAAGTATGTTACTGCATGGGATTCAATGATGAGAAAGCCGTTGATGTTATCGCAGGTATGAGTGTTGGCGGATGGCTTGCAGATGAGATAGCAAGATGCCCACAATCTGCAGTTGAGATGGCTATTTCAAGGTGTTCTGATATTGGAGCTAAAATGTTCTGGAACACCAACCCTGACAGTCCATATCATTATCTTTTCACTAATTACATTAACGACCATGATTTACTTGAAGCCGGAACCGTCAAGACATGGAAGTTCCTATTAGATGACAATCCTAATCTTCCACCAGAATATGTAGAGGAACTTAAGAGAGTTAATCAGAAAAGTGAAGTCTTCTACAAACGTAACATATTGGGTGAATGGGTTATTGCCGAAGGAGCAATCTATGACATGTTCGACACAAAAACAAATGTCTTCACATGGAATTATCTGAATGATGAATTTCCGGCAGATCAACAAATTCATGAAATCAACTTATGCTGCGACTACGGAGTCAGCACCGTTACCACTTTTGGAGTAATGGGCATTCATCGTGACATCAATCAAGGAAACACCTATTACCTCCTTGAAGAAACCTATTACGATAAAGAGGATATTGGTGTAGCACAATCAGATTCTGAAAGGGTAGATGACATAGTCAGATTACAAGACAAATATGAACTCAATAACAACAGCACCATCTACCTACCACACGATGCAGCATCATTAAAAACTGCTTGTCAAAAAGACAGCAGGGTCAAATTAAAAGTCAAAACATATGCACCAGATACATATGAAGACATCAAGAAAACTCAAGACCTATTCAACAATAACAGATTCTTAATACATCAAGACTGTACCAACAGTATCAGTCAAGCTCAAACTTACAGTTGGGATAAGAAAGCCCAACAACGAGGTGAAGACCGACCACTCAAAATCAACGACCACTGCCCCGACATGTGGCGTGGAGGATTATACGGTCCAACAAATATCACAACTCCTGCAACACCATTAGGAGTCATATACTTTGGAGGAAACTAAAATGTTTGATAACTTTCGTATGAATATGAAATCAAAATTTCGGAACGCTGTAATGCCAGTACTCCGAAAACCATATACGGATAGTTTATTCCAAGAATATATTAGACAATATGGTTTTTTATTCAACACAGCTAACAAGACAGCAGGACAATTTGGTTTCTTCAAAAAAGCTCAAGAGAATCCTTATGTTTATAGTTGTGTAAATGCAATCAGCGATACATTCCTGATTAATGGATTTAAGATAAACAATCCGGATGAATTCACAGTTAACGTTAATAATGTCAGATACTTGACTAATTTATTCCAACACCCTGAAGCTAACGAATCAAGTTTAACATTCCCCGTGTTCATTAAACAAATCGTGAACAGTCAGGAACTTGTAGGGGACACATTCATTGAGATAAACTATGAAGAATTTGATTTCGACCATAACAATTACCATATTATTAATGGTCTGCAATATGTTCCTGCAAGCTTGCTTCGATGGTTTGATGATACAGGTCAATATGGTTTTAGGAACAAACCAAATATCAGATATGAACCAGATGAACTGATTCATATCTATGAGCCAAGCATTGACTTTAAAGATTCCAAATTCGGTTTATCCAAATTGGAAACTATACAGAAACCACTCTTGATGATGTGGCTTGGATTGGATTATAATCAAAAGATCATGGAGAATGAGGGTATTGATCCAACTGCAATATTAAGTTTTGATAAGGATATTGATGTTGAAGAATTCAATGCAGAGTTACTTCGTCTTCAAGCTGCAATCACTGCTCAAGTCAGAAAGAATGGTGGAATGTTAGCAGTTAAAGGTGCAACTTACCAATCCGCTAAAATGAATAACAAGGACATGGATTATGTTAATATGATGAACATGTGCCGTGACATGATAATATCATTATTCCGTGTTCCACCTGCAATGATTGGAGTAATCGAAACCGCCAACTTAGGTTCGGGTAATGGTGAAGCTCAAAAGGAACAATTCAAGAATGTTATGAATGCAAAGGCTAAATTCTATGAGGCCGGATTCAACAAAGCCCTTGGCCGTAATGGTTTTGATGAAGTGTTCCAATTCAATGAAATGGATATTGAAGATGAATTGAAACGTGCTAACATTGAATCCACACAGGTGCGTGATGGTGTAAGAACTGTTAATGAAGTTCGTAAGACTTATGGTTGGGACCCTGTTGAATGGGGTAACGAACCATTAGGATATGGCCAAGCTGGTGTCAATGCATTATTAACCGCCGGAGAATCTAAAAGTTTAAAATTAGAAAATAAAAATTTACAGAAAGCTTTACTGATGGAAAGATTAGGAAAGGAATATAAATGATTGTTTCTCAAGACCATAATCTAACCAATCAATTATTAATTGATGAATTGGATTTATGGGAATTATTTGATAGTAAAAGCATCGATGATGATAAAACCAAACGTTACTATCAACTCATAGATGATTTACTGGATTCCCAGATTGGTGAGAGTGTTGCATGGTTACAATCAGATGAAGCAAAAGATTACTTTTTCCAACAAGTAGAATTAGAGAAAGAAATCTTCGATGCATTAGAAGATTCATGGGATGAAATATTTGAAAGCTCTTATGAGAAAGTTGATGATCTCCTTGATGCTATATATGATGAAGGTAAAAAACAAGGATACAGTAACATCAAAGAAACCCTGAATTATACTGATGCAGATATACAAGCCATCAGATTAGCTAAAGATTACAATTATGATTTAATCAAAAGTTTAACTGGAGACTTGCAATCCACAGTTAAAAATAAAATATTACAAGGAATCATCATGGGTGAAAACCCATATAATCTTTCAAGGACATTAGTTAAAGCTGGAGTCCAACCATTAGATGGTTCCAATTTCACCCCTCGTCAAAGAGCTACAATGATTGCCAAGACTGAAACCAGTCGTATGCAAAATACAGGTATGATTCAATCATATCTGAATGAAGGTTACACTCAAGTAAAAATATTAACTGCTGAAGACGATCATGTATGCAGCACTTGCTTATATTATGCTTATCATTATGATACTGATAAAAAATTAACCTTTGAAGGTCGTGGAGAAGAAAGAGTACATAACATAGTGGATTTAATTAAAGGAGGTAAATTTCCCCCATTTCATCCATTATGTAGATGCACATACTTGACTGTTTGGGAAACCAAACAAGATAAACCAAGTAATCCGCCAATCATTAATTTAACTCCATTATCTGTTAAGGTTCGTAAAGCTGAAGAGGAATTGCCAATTCCAACTCCAGCACAATTGAAGAAAAACTTGCGTCCTGGTGAACGTGAGAAATATAATAGTTATCAACGGAATATTGTTCTGCAAAGAGAATGGTTAAAGGAGAATCCTAATGCTCCAATTGAAGAGATAGCTAAACATCAGAAACGTTTAGCATTCTTGGAGAAACGGTTCAATGAGTTGAAGAAGAAGGCTTTAGGTGTTGATGCACATCCTCAACCTAAACCTGAACCTAAACCGGAACCGGAACCTAAAAAGGAAAAACCAAAACCGGAACCTAAACCAGAACCTGAGCCGGAACCTTTACCTGAAGTCAAATATGACGAGAAAGTATCCGACCTCAAAAAAGACTTACCATTATCTGATGATGCTTTAGATGAAGTCCTTAAATGGTCCAATAAGAAAGTTAAAAACCAAAGCAGATACGGATATGAATTCAATCCGGAAACTGGTGAATTAATCGGTAAAGAAATAAGAGGTCGTCAAGGTGTTATTCAATTCCGTGACTTTTACTCTGACCGGAAAGTGAATACTGTCCGTACAATATCTAATAGTGAAAATCAAACATTCCCTAGTGCAACTGATGTTAAATATTCAAGGGCATTAAGTGGTGAAGATCATATCATTGTTTCCAATAAAGAATTATGGTATATCAGAACTCCAGAAAAATTAGATTTACATACGGTTAATCATGGTCAATATGAAGTTGATGTGGTATTTAAGAAAGCGGAATTAGCTGCAACCAAGAAAGTTATTGAAGCCAAAGCACAAAATATCACTGATGATAAACAATTGAAAGAATTATATGATAAAACTTATGGTGATACTTTACTCAGTGAATTCAATACTCGTGAATGGCGTGACCGTGGATTCAGTATCCGCAGAGGTTATCGTGAAGATTACAAGGAACCTCGTAAAAGGAAAACCAAAAATACTCAACCGCAATCTAAGCAATCAAGGCCAACATCTGAATTGACTTATGATAACTTGAAAACTCCTGAAGATGTTGCTGCATTTTATGGATTGGATTATGAACGAGGTACTGACAGTAAAGGTAGGCCAACTCAGAAATTTACAGATCACTTATCTTATACTGATGCAAAAACTGGTAAGACAATTAACCATGATATTGACATTACTTTTGATGCTTATTTCACAAAGAATACTGGAGCTAAGAAATATATTGATTCAACTAACTCTGGCAAATGCACATATGATTTGAAAGAGATTATTAAGATGTATAAGGAATCTCCGGAGATTTATAAATTTGCAACAAGAGGTATTGACTTTGTTAATGAGAATAAACGACGTACTTTAGGTTATACCAGATGGTCTGATAAGCGTGTTAGGGTTTTGCCTAATTCATTTAATAGGAATCAGACTGAAAGGGGTAATGTTAGACAAACCATGTATCATGAAATGAGTCATTGTCTTGATTTCAGTTTAACTAAAAAAGAACTGGTTGATATTCTTAAGAATCCTACTAACTATTCCAGTAGGGAGGTATGGGATGCACGTGAAAGATTAAACCGTCGTGAATATGGTATTTCCTCTACTGATGAATGGAAAGAGATTGTTAAGAAGGAAGAGAAATGGTTAAGTGATAATGGTTATAATGTTGAGCATTGTTCATGGTATGGTGATGGTTGGCGTAATATTGATGTTTCTGAGAATTGGGCTGAAACTGGTTCAATGGCAGGGATGGATGATTTAACTGATAAATCTCAAGCCACTATGCAAAGGTCAAAAGGATGGGGTTATGAATTTGTCCCTTGGGATGAATGGATTAAACTTCATAAGATTACTTATGATTGGGCCGTTGCTAAATGGAGAAGTCTTAAGCCAACTGATTTCACTTATATCTAAAAGTATATATAGTGATTGTGTATAACCTATTAATAAGTACCAATTGGAGAATTACCATGCTTGTTAAAGATTTACTTGATAAATTTGGTTTATTCCTTAAACTATCTGATAATATTCTTAATATTGAAGTAGAAGGAAGTTATGATTCTTATTCTACTGAGAAGTTTGAGGATGATACTTTTTATCGTTTTGAAGATGATTTGCATGAGCTTCTTATTAGTGAAACTGCTGATGAGGCTCTGTGGTATACTGTTTCTCCTGCTCCAGGTTTACCTGGTAAAGGTGGGGGTTATGATAAGGATGGTATTCAGATTAGTGTTACTTAATCTTGTTTTTAATTCTTTTATTCTGCATTAGTTTATTTTTGAGGTCATGATCTTTGAGTGAAGGATTGTGGCCTTTTTTAATAGACCACCACTAATGTAAAAAATAATTTACAAAGTTACAATTGTTTCAAACCAACAACAAAATATCATATGATGATTACAAAAAACATGAGGTTCAAACCCTCAAATCATCACAACAAAAAAATGGTGTAAAAAATATTCTTCTGTCAAATCAAACCATTTTAAAATAAGCAATAAAATATAATCTCCGAAATTTTTGAATATTAGTGCTTTGGAGTTTTCCATAGACCCTTGAAATAAGCAGTTTCTCCAATATCAAAAAACTGCCCATCCTATTTACATATTAAATAATAGTTCCTCTATAAAATCCATAAAAAAAGGGAAGACCACAACAAAACGGTCTTCCCATCCCAAATTCAAAGTCATTTCGCTACTTTAAGACTCCACCTGAATAAGTGGCTAAACTATTCCAAAAAAAAGGACAAACTGCTAAACGTCTTTAAAAAATATGCAATTTCTACATTGAATCACCGATAAATAGAGTCATGACCAATATTACAGGGGATTAAAAAGTTAAGTCAATAAACTGTCCTATTTTATCCCCCACCAACACATTGCGACTTTGCTTCTGTGTACTTTTGCGTCTACAAAACAAAAAACACGTTCAGGTATACTGCCTCCGTGAATTTTATTAAATTCCCTTCCAAAAAAGATAATTAACCGGGCTTTATTTTTTTTACAATCTTCTTTTTCGCCTCACATAGTATTCTTCTCTTTTTTTGCTTGCTTCAAAAGAAAATACTATAAATAAAGAAGATTCCACCCAAAAGGGAATTTAATTCAATTCACAAAAAAAGGTATACCTAAACATCACCCCCTATATTTTAGAATTTAAATCATCGCATGTTCTTTTAAAGTTAAATTTAACACACCCCCTCTTAGCTATGCTAAGAAATGTTAAATCTAACCATTTCACTTGCAAGAATAGTGAGAAGAACAAACTACTGAAAAATATTGTGATACAAAATGACAACCGAAATAATGGAATATCGTGTCTACGGATTGCCCATTGAAAGCAAATCCTACGACTTAAACGAAGATGGAACATTAACAATAATAGGTGTCGCATCAACCACCAATAAAGACTATGCTAATGAAATCGTATCACCAGAAGTATTAAAATCATTAGCAAAACAAGCTGTTGGAATCAATATCTATCGTGACCACAACCGGCATTATGAAGGTGGCATAGGTGCAGTTGTAGATTCATGGATACAAGATAATCAACTTTGGATCAAAGGAGTTATCCTATCCGAATATGCAGCAGGAATCAAAGAACGTCTAGACATAGGCATGAACTTTGGTTTCAGTATCAGCGGATTCCCAAAGAAACAAAGAACCCCTGAAGGCCTATTAATTGTTGATTACGACTTGAAAGACATTACCCTAACATACATCCCAATGAACTGGGACACCTACGGTACTGTCGAGTACAAATCTCAGAATTTGATAGCCAGCAATTGTTTGACTGGTGCATGTTATCATGCGTTAAATGATGGTGAAATTATGAGTGAAGAAGAAACCAAAACTGAGCCTATTAAAGAAGAACCAGTAATTGATGAAAAAGACATGAATGATGCTGGTTTATCTGATGCTCAAAAAAATGAAGTGAAAGATATATTGAATGAGGTTGTAGCCGAAATAGAACCTCGTATAATTGATAATCTTAAACCAGAACTTGAAACAATAGCTAGTGACGTTGCAAGTAAAACTGCAGAAGAAATCGCAGAAAGATTAATTGCAGAATTCAAAGCCACAACTACTGTTCAAGAAGAAGCTGTTGAAGAAAAAGAACTTCCTGAAGAAGAATGTAAAGATGAATCCGAAGTCATTGAAACTGAAGAAGAGGAAGTCAAAACAGAACCTGGAATAAGTGAACCTGAAAACGGTGAACTTGAAGAAGAAGAAAAAGACGAATCTGAACTTGAAGAAGAAACTGAAGATGAAGAAGAAGAGATTGATGAAAAATCAATGGATGAAAAAATCCATGATGAAATCGTCAAACAAATGAACAGTAAATCTTTCATGTCAAAATATGACCAATTCAGAAAAGAACAATCTAAAAAATCTGCCAGAAAATTAGAAGAAAAATCCGCTGATAATGAAATCAGACGTGATATCTATGGTAGAAACTTAGATTACGTCTAAGAATAATCGTTTAATTTTTTAATAGTTTTAGTTAATTTTTTTTAAACTATTCCCGCTTTTTTATATAAATAAATTTTTTTAGGAGATAATTTTTATGATATCTTTAGAAGAAAGAATTTTAAATGAACAAAACTTTAATGTGAAATTTGCTGACGGAGCA
>Ga0265299_10002547_pt1 | contig 18573 bp, 15 predicted proteins | sample AusTroGonzalo_MG_4_FD_193485 | JGI IMG/M metagenome (GOLD analysis project Ga0265299, IMG submission 193485) | Bovine rumen microbial communities from tropical cattle in Woodstock, Queensland, Australia - Gonzalo_02 | ecosystem: Host-associated > Mammals > Digestive system > Stomach > Rumen ... | reverse complement strand
CGCCCGCCTTCATCGCGTACGCAAAGCCGCTCGTCGGCGCGCTTCCGCAGTGCGAGACTTTCTGAGGAAAATTCTGGAGCAGTCATGAAGATAGGTTGTCACTTGAGTTCGTCAGGCGGGTATCTTGCCATGGCGCAGACTGCCGTCTCGATAGGCGCGAACGTCTTCCAGTTCTTCACGCGCAACCCTCGCGGCGGCGCGGCGAAGCCAATAGACAAGAGCGATGTCGCGGCGTTCATGTCGTACGCGGCGGAGAACGGGATCGGTCCGATCCTCGCCCACGCGCCATACACGCTGAACGCGGCCGGTGCGGAAGACAGGGTGCGCGAATTCGCGGAAATGACGATGGCGGACGACCTGTGCCGGCTTGAGCTTACGCCGGGGGCGATGTACAACTTCCATCCCGGCAGCCACGTCGGGCAGGGGGCGGAGGCTGGGATCGCGCTGATTGCCGGAATGCTCAACAGGATATTTTCCAAAGGCCCGTTCGCGACGACCGTGCTTCTGGAGACGATGTCCGGAAAGGGCAGCGAGGTCGGGCGGAGTTTCGAGGAGATACGCGCAATCATCGACGCAGTCGATACACCGCTTGGCGTATGCCTCGACACGTGTCATGTCTGGGACGGCGGCTACGACATAGTAAACGATCTGGACGGGGTCGTCGCCGAGTTCGACCGAGTGATAGGTCTTGAGCGCCTCAAGGCAATCCACATCAACGATTCGATGAACGTCCATGGCGCCCATAAGGACCGCCACGAAAAGATCGGGAAGGGCAAGATAGGCCTTGACGCGTTTCGCCGCATCGTGAACCATCCCGCACTCAGGGATCTTCCGTTCTATCTCGAAACGCCATGCGACCTTCAGGGCTATCGCGACGAAATCGCATTGCTCAAAGGTATGGTATAATACGGACGCGATGCATCACGAGATGTTCAATCTGGAGCAGGCCGCCGGCCACGTGCACATGGACGCAAACGAGTTGCGCCATGTCGCGCAGCGCGGTGAAATCGACGCCGTCAAGCGCGGCGACGACTGGATGTTCGAACATCGCATTCTCGACGAATGGGCGCAGCGCAGCCTTCTTTCAGCGCCACGCCGCACGCTTGCCGCGCAGCACCGCTCGATGATGGACGAAAACCGCCGCGACAGGCGCGAGGCCTGGCGCGTCGCGGATCTGTTCGATCCGTTCGCCATCGACCTCGCCGTGCGGGCAAAGGCGAAGGCCGGCGTCCTCAGGGACATGACGGATCTTGCGGACAAGAGCGGAAAGGTCTATGACATGGACGGCCTTTTCAAGGAGCTCGTCGCGCGAGAGGAGTCGGCCTCGACGGCCGTCGGACAAGGGCTTGCCTTTCTTCATCCTCGCTTCCACGACCCGTACATGTTCGAGTCTTCGTTCATCGCCTACGGCAGATGCGAGCGGCCGATCTTTTTCGGCGCGGCGAACGGCGAAGGCACGCGTCACTTCCTGCTGATCTGCTCTACTGACCACCGGCAGCATCTGCACATACTCGCGAGACTCGCGATGCTGGCGCACGGCACCAATCTCTCGGAGCGGCTGGACGCTGCGACATCTCCGGAAGATGTCGTTGCGGCCGTCCGCGAATGCGAAATGGAGTTTGCATGAGCAAGGTATGGTTCTTCGACCTGGACGGCACTATAGCCGACACCGACAGCGACATACGCCTCGCATGGAAGGCCGCCATATCCGACCTCGGCCTTGAATGCCCGGCGTTCGACGTGAAGTTCGTGGCAGGGCCTCCGTTCGACGAGATGGCGAAGATTCTGTTCCCGGAATCGCACACTCCTGCGCTCACCGACGCGCTGCGCAGCGGGTTCGCGTCCCACTACGATTCCGACGGATTCCCCTCCACCCGCGAATACCCCGGCGTCATCGACGCGGTGAAATCTCTAAAGGCGCGCGGCGACCGCGTCTTCATAGCGACGAACAAGCGCTTCGCCGGAGCGACGGCAATGGCGCGGCATTTCGGGTGGGACGGCATCTTCGACGGACTCTACGCCGGGGACATGCACAAGGACGATCCTATTGGCAAGCTCGCAAAGGGCAGGCTCATCGCTCTTGCAATGCGCGAGATAGGGGCGAGCCGCGAGGACTGCACGCTTGTCGGCGACACGCATAGCGATTTCGAGGCCGCACGCGAAAACGGGATCGCGTCCATAGCGGTCTCGTGGGGCTATGGAAAGTCCGAGGAGCTCGCCCTTGCGGACGTCGTCATCTCCAGCGCCGACGAACTTCTATGAAGTGCGGCGGCGGCGGAACGCGACGGCGTATGCGAAGACGACGGCAAAGCAGATGGCGGGGACGATGAACGACGCCCTGAGCGACATGGACGAGGCGTGAAGGTTTGGATCGACCGTCGCATCGAACGTCGGCACAAGATTCGCCCAGACCCCGGGGTTGTCGATGATTGCCGCCATCCACGGCGTCAGCAGCGCTCCGCCGACTATCGCCATGATCAGTCCCGCCGCGCCCAGCTTGTGCGCTCGCGAGTCGATTCCGCCGAGGCCGATGCCGTATATCGTGGGGAACATGAGCGACATGAAGCCGCTCATTGCGCAGAGGCACAGCACGTTGGCGGAGAACGGAAGCGAGCCTACGGTGAACAGGACGGTCGATGGCAGGTACATGACGCCGGCGGACGACACGACCGCAAGCGCCGCGAAGGCCGCCATCATTCCGGCGGGGTCAAACCACTTCATGAGGAACGTGCAGATCCAGCGGCATGCGATGAAAAGGCAGAGCGCGATGAGGTAGTATGACGCGCCCTGCGCGGGCGTCACGCCAAGTTCCTTCTGGCAATAGACGTTCATCCACGTCCACGCGGCGATCTGCACGCCAACGTAGAACACCTGGGCCACGACGCCGCAGTACCAGCGCGGCGAGTGGAAGAGGATGCGCAGCACCGTCGATATCGGCGCGCGGTCCTTTTCTGGCCGGTCTGCGTCGGTAGGCTTGGACAGGAAGAAGAAAAGCCATATCGCCGCGGCGATGGCGCAAAGGCCGACATACGGCACGCACACCCAGAAAAGCTCGCCGTGGACAATTCCGGAAAGCTGTTCGGGATCCATCGCAAGACGATCCTCGGCAGTTGCTGGGTTGAGGTGCGCGAGAATGAGCTGCTGGGCGAGGACTATGCCGGCGAAAGAGCCGACGGGATTGAACATCTGCGCAAAGTTGAGTCGTCTCACGGCCGTTGCCGCGTCGCCGAGCGCAAGCACGTAAGGGTTGCACGTCGTCTCAAGAACGGCGCAGCCGCCGGCGACGATGAATATTCCGGCTATGTACAGCCAAAAGCTCTGCGCAACGCAAGCAGGCACGTAGAGAAGGGCTCCTGCGACATAGACGCCCAGTCCTGCAAGGACGCCGACGCGGTATCCCGCGCGCTGAATGAGAAACGACGCCAGAAGCGCGACAACCGAATACGCGCCGTAGAACGACACCTGCACGTATCCAGCGGTCGATTGGCTGGTCATGAATATCTTCTGAAACGCCGGCACCAGATTGTCCGTCATGTTGTTGAGCACGCCCCAAAGGGCGAAGCACATCGTGAGCATGACGAACACTCCTGTGCAGCCGCGGCCAAGCAGCGAGGGACGGTTGTTTGCGCTGGATTCTTCCATGTCGTTCGGTTCTCCTTTGCGTTAGATTTGCAGCATTTTACCATAAATTCGCGATGCCGTGGAGAACTTCCCGTGCATTTTTTCATTTTTTTTTAAAATACCCCCTTGCGTGAGTGGTACAATTTTTGATATACTACTCGGCTGTTCGACCACTCTAAAGAGTAAAAACAAACATGAAAGTACGTAGTTCCGTTCGTCGCATTTGCGAGAACTGCCGCATCATCCGCCGCAAAGGCGTGGTGCGCGTGATCTGCACAAACCCGCGTCACAAGCAGTGCCAGGGCTAACAGGAAAGAAGGTAAAAACATATGCCAAGACTGATGGGCGTGGACATACCGGGCAAGAAGCACATTCGCTTCGCGCTCCGCTATATCCACGGAATAGGGCCTAAGCGCGCCGATGACGTGCTCGCGGCCGTGGGCGTCGATCCGATGAAGAAGGCGGACGACATTACTCAAGACGAGATCCACGCGATCGCTACGTACATTCAGGAGCATTTCCGCGTCGAAGGCGATCTTCGCCGCGAGGTTTCGCAGAACATCCGCCGTTTGATCCAGATCGGGTCGTATCGCGGTCTGCGCCATAAGAAGGGTCTGCCCGTCCGTGGGCAGCGCACCAAGACCAATGCCCGCACCCGCAAGGGCGGCAAGCGCGTTTCCATCGCGATGCCGAAGCAGGCCGGCCGGTAAGGGAGGTATTTGAAAATGGCTGAAGAACAGAACACGCAGGCAGCCGCCGCACCGGTGGTTCCTCCCGCAGGCGAGGCCGCTACGGCGACCGAGCAGGAGGCGAAGGCCAAGAAGTCGGGCAAGTCGATTCCCGCCGGGATCGCCTTTATCCGTTCGACGTTCAACAACACCCAGGTTTCCATTGCCGACGCTCGCGGCGGCGTGATCAGCTGGAGCTCCGCCGGCAAGGCGGGCTTCAAGGGTTCGCGCAAGTCCACGGCGTTTGCGGCGACGATGGTCGCGCAGGACGCGGCTCGCGTTGCGGTCGCCAAGGGCATGCACGAGTGCGAGGTTAGGATGCAGGGCGCCGGCGCCGGCCGCGAGAGTGCGGTTCGCGCGATTCAGGCGGCGGGCATCCGCGTCACACAGATTACCGACACGACGCCGGTTCCCCACAACGGGTGCCGTGCTCGCAAGCGCAGGAGGGTTTGATCATGGGTCGTTATACAGGTCCTGTTTGTCGTCAGTGCCGCCGCGAGGGGCAGAAGCTGTTTCTCAAGGGTGCTCGCTGCTACATGGCGAAGTGCCCGATCGAGAAGGGAACGGGTGCGCCCGGCATGCATGTCGGCCGCAGGGCGAAGAAGATGTCGGAATACGGCAGCCAGCTTCGCCAGAAGCAGGCTCTGCGCCGTCAGTACGGCATGGGCGAGCTTCAGTTCCATCGTTTCTTCGAAGAGGCGTACCGCCGCGAGGGCGTGACTGGCGAGCACCTTCTCCAGCTCTTGGAGATGAGGCTCGACAACATCGCCTACCGCCTTGGCCTTGCGCCGAGCCGCCGCAGCGCCCGTCAGTTCGTGCTGCACGGCCATGTGCTCGTCAACGGCAGAAAGGCGTCCGTGCCTTCGATGGTCCTTAAGCCCGGCGATGTCGTCACGGTTAAGGATTCCGCGAAGTCCAGGGAGTCCGCCAACAGGTCGGTCGAGGCCGCGACGGGGGCGCAGCTCCCCATGTGGATGAGCTTCGACAAGGCCACGTTGCGTGCAGAGATCCTTGCTGCGCCGACTCGCGAGCAGATTGCTCCGATTGTTGACGAGCAGGCGATCGTCGAACTTTACTCGCGCTGATAGCGAAGTCCAACACAAACATTTCTTAGGGAGGTAACAGATGCCTATCCGTTTGAGCCGCTTCGAAATGCCGCATAACGTTCAGATTGACGAGTCCACCAGGACTCCGACCTACACGCGTTTTACTGCGGAGCCGTTTGAAGTTGGCTATGCGCGGACGATTGGCAATTCCCTTCGCCGGGTTCTTCTGAGCTCGATAGAGGGGGCGGCCATCGCATCCGTCAAGATCAAGGGCGTGAGCCACGAGTTCTCCACGATCAGGGGCTGCACGGAAGATGTCACCGACATCATCCTCAACCTCAAGCGTGTTCTTGTGCGTACGTTCTCGCGCGACTCCCAGACCATAACGCTCAAGGCCAAGGGGCCTTGCACCGTGTGTGCTGGCGATTTTGCGAAGGAGAACAACGTTGAGATTCTGAATCCCCGCCAGGAGATCTGCACGCTCGACGTCGATGGCGCAATCGAAATGACCTGCGAGGTGAGGACCGGCCGCGGTTTCTGTCTCGCAGAGGGCAACAAGCATTCCGACCAGGAGATCGGCCGCATTGCGATCGACTCCATCTTCTCGCCGGTAACGCGCGTCAACTTCCTGGTGGAAAACACCCGCGTCGGCCAGCGCACCGACTACGAGAAGCTGGTCCTCGACGTCTGGACCGATGGCCGCATCGATCCCGAGGACGCGTTGAAGACCGCCGGCGCGGTTCTCCGCCGCCATCTCGACGTGTTCGTGGATTACGCGGGCGAGCAGACGCTTGAGTTCGAAGACAGCGCCACTAAAGACGCCAACGAACGCGAGAAGCTCAAGAAGCTCCTCAACATGTCCGTCAACGAGATCGAGCTTTCGGTCCGTGCGGCAAACTGCCTCAACAACGCGAACATCTCCACTGTCGGCGAGCTCGCGTCCAAGACCGAGGCGGACATGCTCAAGTACCGCAACTTCGGCAAGAAGTCGCTCACCGAGATCAAGGCGAAGCTCGTTACGCTCGGCCTCTCCCTCGGCTACAAGTTCGATCCGGACCTCCTCGAGGCCAAGAAGTAAGGAATTGAAATTATGCGTCACCAGAGAGTCATGAAGAAGTTTGGGCGATCCACTGCGCATCGCAAGATGCTCATGAAGGGGCTCGTCACGAATCTCATCCTAGCGGAATCAATCCGCACCACCCTGCCGAAGGCAAAGGAGGCCCGCAAGGTCGCCGACAAGATCGTGACGATCGCCAAGAAGGGCGATCTCGCGGCTCGCCGTCTCGCCGCTTCCCGCACCCTTGATCCGAAGGCTGTGCAGAAGCTCTTCGACAAGATCGCCCCGGCCATGAAGGACCGCAAGGGTGGCTATACGCGCATCGTGAAACTCGGCACCCGCAAAGGCGATGCTGCCGAGATGTGCATTCTCCAGTGGACGACTGCGGCCGAAGTCGCGGCGCCCGCCGAGGAAACGCCGGCGAAGGAGGTGAAGTAATGGCGATTGTTCTCAAGCTCAAGAAGGGCGAGTCGGTCGAGCGCGGTCTCAAGCGCATGAAGAAGGTTCTCGACAAGGAGGGCCTCCTCAAGAAGATCCGCGACGACCGCTACTTCGAGAAGCCATGCGTCAAGGCGCGCAAGAAATCGCAGCGCGCTCGCATCCGCAACCGCTCACGTCGCGGTCGCATGGAGTTGAACTGACCAAGAAATGCAAGGTCGCGCTGACGGGCGATGTCGCCCTTGAAGTCATCACGTCGTATTTCCGCGATGCCGGGTACGACGTGATGCCTCAGGATTCATCGCTCGTTGCGTTTTGTCCAGATTTCGTATATGACGTGACGTCGCACGACGACGTCCTTTCCCGCGAGATACCCGGTTTTTTCGATGAGCGCATGATGGCGCTTTCCGGGTGCAAGTATTCCGTTGACGGGATACAGGCGATAGTCGATGAGTTCGGATGGCTGGCATGTTCCTGCTCGGCCGGTCGCGGCAGCGTTCGCAAGGTGCTCGCGGTCGATGCGGACAACACACTTTGGTCCGGCATCTTGAGCGAGGACGGCGCAGATGCGCTCGTCCCTTGCGTGGAATTCCAGAAGGGGATTGCCGCGCTTCGGGAAGAAGGCGTGCTGCTTGTGCTCCTCTCCAAGAACGATGGAATCGCAGGCACGGGGGCGCCAGTGGACGTGGGGATGTTTTCCACGACAAGGGTGAATTGGAGCCCGAAGCCCGGAAACCTCATCGAGGCTTGCAGGGAGCTGAACCTTTCGCCAGACGCCGTGGTGTTCGTGGACGACAATCCTCACGAGCGTGCGCAGATGGCGGCGCACCTTCCCGAGGTTGCCGTGGTGCCGTGGGGCGGATGGCCCGCCTCTCCAGACGGCAGGGTGCCGGAGCCGGCGCAGCGCCAGCTTGTGCGCCGCCTGAAGGAATATTTCTTCGGCGATGCCGGGCTGACGGAAGAAGACAGGCTCCGCGCTGCCGACTACGCGGCAAAGGTTCGCCGCGAAACTGCGCGGCTCGACTACGCGACGCGCGATGAATATCTTGATTCGCTAGGTCTTCGTGTCGTTCCATCCGAGGCGACGGAGGGCGATCTTGATCGCCTCGCGCAGATGGCTGGCAAGACGAACCAGTTCAACGCTACGACGATTCGCCGCACTCGCGACGATTTCGCGAGACTTCTCGCGGAGGGTGCCGAGAAGCGCCGCGTATTCGTTTTCCGCGCCGGCGACAGGTTCGGCGAGCAGGGGCTCGTCTGCTACATCGTAGTCGATGTCAAGTCGCGGCGGATAACTGATTTCGTCATGAGCTGCCGCGCCATGGGGCGCACGCTTGAACATTTCGCGCTCGCACATGTGGAGAGGGAAATGGGCTTCATGCCGTCGATCGATTTCGTGCCGACGGACAAGAATGCGCCTTTTGCCGAGTTTCTTTCATCCGTCGGCGAAGGCCTGTCCACGCACTATGTCGCGGAAAATGTGGTATAATAGCGGTCAATGAAGAAAGAGAAAAGAAGAAATGGCACGCAGGACGACACTGCGGCGGTGATGAAGGAGTATGGACTGCCGAGGTTTTTCCCGAAGGCAGTCTTGGACGAGGCGCGGAAAGTTTCCGCAGGAGGTTTGTCCGAAGGCGATTTGAAGGGAAGGCTAGACCTTCGGCGCAAGTTCGTTTTCACGTGCGATCCTGAGACGGCGCGCGACTACGACGACGCCCTGTCGCTTGAGACCGATCGCAAGGGGAACAAGGTTCTTGGCGTGCACATTGCGGATGTCTCGCACTATGTAAAGCCAGGCTCCGCTCTCGACCGGGAGGCGTACAGGCGTGGCACAAGCGTCTATCTTTGCGACAGGGTCGTGCCGATGCTTCCCGAGTCGCTTTCAAACGGCGCATGTTCGCTTGTGCCCGGGGAGGACAGGCTTGCGTTTTCGGTATTCCTCACTTTCGACGGCGAGGGGCGTCAGGTGAAGCGCTCGTTTGCGAAGTCTGTCATACGCAGCAAGGCCCGCTTCACGTATGCGGAGGTGATGGACGTGATTTCCGGCGGCGGAGCATCCGTCGGCAGGCGCGAGAGGAAGACGATACGCGAAATCGCGGCGATTGCGCAGAAGCTGCGAGCGGAGCGTTTCGCGGCGGGCGGTCTCGACATCGAGGTGCCGGAGGCGGAGCTGGTCCTCGACGGCGCAGGCCATCTGAAGGAGGTCGTCTCGCGTCCGTACGACGAATCGCATCAGATGATCGAGGAATGCATGGTCGCGGCGAACGAGGCGGTGGCAAAGGAGCTTTGGACGCATGGCGTCAAGATCCTTGCACGTCTCCACGAGTCGCCGGATCCCGAGAAGATGCTTGCGCTGCGTGCGGAGCTGCGGGGAATCGGCGTGAAGGTCGGGAACTTCGAAAACCCGAAGGTGTTTGCGCGTTTCCTCAAGACCATCAAGTCGAATCCGCTCTATTCGACGATTTCCATGATGGTGCTGAGGTCGATGAAGAAGGCGGTTTACGATTCCGTCTCTATTGGACATTTCGGCCTCGCCAAGAAATACTACGCCCACTTCACGTCGCCGATACGCCGTTATCCAGACCTCACTTTGCACAGACAGCTCGCGGCGTACATTTCAAAGCGCAACGCGAAGGTCGCGCCTGCGCTGCTCGCCCGCTGGGCCGAGCACACGAGCGAGCGGGAGACTGTCGCCACGGAGGCGGAACGCGCCCTTGCGGAGATCAAGAAGTACAAGTTCCTCAAGGAGCAGATAGAATCGCGGCGGACGCGTGAATACGATGCCGTCGTCTCTAAGGTCATGCCGTTCGGATGCTTCGTCGACATTCCCGAGCTTGCGGTGTCTGGCCTTGTGCACATCTCGCTTCTATCCACGAGATATCTCAGATACAACGAATCCGATTGCACGCTCTCCGCTCCAGGCGTGCGGTGGAAGGCGGGCGACACGCTGAAGGTGCGGGTTTCGCATGTCGATGTCGAAGCTAGGAAGCTTGATTTTTGCCCCCAATGATTCCAAATCTCAAATAAGTCGCGTTGACTGACGGCGGAATTTCGCCGGCCACGCAGATACGCCAAGAACATCCTGTCCCATGATTTGGAATCTTTGTTGGGATGAACAACAGTTTGCCATCTTGCGCAAATTATGGTATCATACAAGCTAAATTTTTCTCTGACCTAAGAAAGGAAAAAATACACGTGAAAATCAAGGGACTCGTTGCGGGGCTTCTGGCTTTGGCCGGGGTCGTGCAGGCTAATGGAATAGAGGTGGGGCCAGGAAAGTATTCCTCGTTTTCCACCGATAGCGGAAACGCCGTCGTCGTGGGGGTCAAGGGCCTTTCGGCAAACGACTTTACCGAATACGACTACTTTGACGCCCCCTGCTTCGTGAATGAGTCCATCGTGGATGGCGAAAAGACTGCCGCAGACGACAACGACGACTACTGGTGCGGGCCGATCACGGACATGAATCTGCTCTTCCTCACTGGCTGGGCGAGCAAGACTTCCTACAAGACAATCGACGACATGATTGACTATTTCCGTGCCAATCCGAAAACGCTTCGCTATGCCAAGGTTCCCGGCGACATCGACACGGTCACGGAAGGCACATACGGCTACAAGGAACAGCAGTTCTACGACGGCATATAGCGTTGGTTCAAGGCAACGACGAAGCAGGATCTGTCCTCGTCCGTCGTTAACAGCGCGAACAATCTTAGTGTCGCAGACCTTGACAGACTGCTGTGTAAGGGTCAGTACGCACTGCATATCGACCTTCTTTTTTATGGTGACAATTCAAACCCAAAGTGGGGCGACTATATTGTCAGCCATTCCGTGACATGCTGCGGATATGAGAAGAACAATTCCGACGAACTGACGGCGCTTTACATCATTGATTCGGACAACGACCAGTACGTGGCCAACGGCGGTGGTCGCAAAGCCCCCAATTCAATCATATATTGCCCAGTGTGGTGGGATTCCTCCGAAGGCATGTATGCAGTTGAGGGAATATGGGGGACAACTTCGTACCTGCTGCCCGGCTATACAGCCTTGAAGGTGTTCAAGGACGGCGTGAAGTCTATCAAGCTTGATGGCAACGGAGGCAAGGTAACTCCGGCGACCGTCAATCTCGATGTCGATGAAGATGAAACGCTTTACTTCCCGACGCTGCCCGTTCCGCCTGCCCGCTCCGGTTTCCTGTTCACCGGCTGGGCGACTGCCAAGACCGGCGGTGAGATGGTGTATTCCGGCGATGAATACGACGCGTCGCTGTTTGCCGGCGCGAAGACGCCAACTCTCTATGCGCAATGGACGAAGCTTTACAAGGTGACGCTCAAGGACAAGACCGCGTGGGCTGATTGGGATTGGTCTGAAGATCAGTACGAATTGGCGGAGCTGTGTGATGACCTGGGGGTTGAACTTGACATGAGCCCGGATGAAAAGGGCGTTATGATGGTTCCTCCGGGCGCTGTCGTTTACGTCGAAGCGCCGGAATCTTCCGAGGGCAAGAACGATGCGAACCTTGTGTTCCAGAAGTGGACTGTGACGCCCGCCAAGGTACAGCTCGGACCTGATTTCCGTGTGACAAGCTGTGAGACCAGCTTCGTCATGCCGTCCGAAAACCTCACGCTCCAGGCGACCTACATCGATGAATACTCGTGTGGCAGGCTAACAGGTGATGCATATGCGGCTTCCGTGTGCATTGGCTTTGATGATGTGGCAGGCGATTACATTTGGATCTCTCCGCCGGAATCTGCGTTTGAGTGGAGCCCTGACGGCGGCAAGACATGGTACAAGGCGAATATGTATGACAACAACACGGGTACTGATTTTACCGACGGCGAGATTGCCATGTTGAAGGCTGGAACCTACACCATAACATGGCGCTCCACTGATCCAAGGTGGACGACGTCCGCGAAGGACAAAGTGAAGCTCTATTATGACGAGTCTTGGTACGTGTCGGCGACATTCTACTACACTCCCCAGATCGTGGTTGACGTTGCGACGGTTGACGGAGACGAACTTGTGCCCTCGACGGTTTGCGGCACTGCGACCATGAATCCCAAGGACGGCCTTATTCCGTCCGGCAAGACGGTTACTCTCACGGCCAAGGCCGCGAAGGATTACGCATTCCAGGGCTGGGTGTTTGCGAAAGACTGGGAACGGGCTCCTTACTGGATTTCCAAGACCCTGGCTACATGGAAGCTTGAGAATTACTATTGGTCCGACGGAATGGGCTCTTCAAGCTGGCTCGACAGCTACATAGATCCCGACGACGGCTTGGTTCATATTGTAGCGGTGTTCAAGGCGATTGCGGACTATTCCGCCGATGATCTTGAGTTCTTGTCGATATCGACGTCGCAGTCTGGCGCGTACGAAGTCTCAGACGGTTCCATCAACCTCAGCGCGGTGGTCGGCTGCATGGTCGAGAGTTGGATTGACTGCAACACCGTCGCGTTCCCGCTGACCTACAAGCTCATCGGCAAGCTCCCCGACGGGTTGAAGTTCGATGCGAAGAACGGCCTGATCACCGGTGTGCCGAAGAAGGCGGGCTCGTTCGATTTCAAGGTCTCCATCACCGATCCCGCGAAGCATTCGAAGGAACTGTCCGTAAACATTCTTGTCAAGGCGCTTCCCTCCTGGCTTGCGGGCGACTACCGCGGCGATGTGGACGGAATGGCTCTTTGCGAGATGTCCGTGAAGTCTGACGGCAAGGTGTCCGCAAAGATCGCCACGAGCTTTGGCACGAGCTCGCTTTCCGGTTCTTTGACGTGGCGCGACCCTGATGCCGACTACAGCAACTACGGTTACTATAACTACGACGACGTGGAAGATGCGCCTGAATACGTATTTGCAGCTTCGGATTCGAAGGGTTCTTATCTCGAAGCGGAATTCTTCCATAACGAAGCCTCCGGAATGACCTCTTTGCTTGGCTGGTACTACTCATACGATTATAAGACGGAAATAATGATTGACGGAAATGTATCTGCCATACGGCAGAATCAGAAACTGCTTACAGTTTCCGACTTCCTCGACAAGTACTACACGTTTGCGTTTGTTCCTGACGAGACGGGGCTCGGCTATGGGTATCTTACCGTCAAGACGGACAAGAAGGGCGGAGCCAAGGTGACAGGTCAGCTGCCGGACGGTCAGAAGGTCTCGATGAGTGCTCTTGTCTTGCCTTTTGTGCCGTATGAAGACGGCCAGGCTACGTCCGACAAGCCATGCGCGGCCCTCTACTTGTTTGCCTCGCCTTCGGCCTACAAGAAGTTGGATTGGTTCTCGGCGACGCTGTTTATTTATCCAGATGGCGAGATTTCCTTCTACAACGAGCCGACTTGGACGTACTTGAATCGCCTGATGTACGGCGACGACTATTGCGAGTATTGTGGAGATGAATATGAATCGTTCACCTATCAGGGATTCGGCGCCGAGTACAGCGCGGCAAAGTCGCTTGAGGACTACTACGCCTACATCCATTGCGACTACAGCGAAAATGTCTTGATGGAATACGCATTCAAGGACGGCTCTGAAACATGGTATAATGGCGTTGATGCGGTTGACTTCGACGGGTGTTTCTTCAATGTCGCATTGAAGGGCGACAACAAGGGGTCGAACGTCCTTGAGTCGAAGAGTCCGGCGCCGTGGGAGCAGAAGGAAACCTGGAAGGATCCGGATACAGGGAAGACCTATACTGAGAAGTGGTGGAACTACGAAACGGACAAGAAGGGCAATGAGATCACCGATCCTTCGCAGCTTTCCATATCCTTTGCCAAGGCTACCGGCATCTTCACGGGCAAGGCGTCGGTGTATTTTGAAGACGATATGCAGCACAAGACGGCGTCGCTCCCATATGCGGGTGTCATAGTCAAGAGTGGCGATGAGATCGACGGTGGCTATGGCGCAGCTGTATATACATACAAGCATACGGTAGTGGATGAGTGCACAGGCAAGAAGTCGTCCGTGACTGACGTGGTCTCCTTGCCGGTGACAATTGGGAATTACGAGTGAGAACATGATTCCATGACACGTACGAAAGGAAAAAGCAAATGAAGATCAAGGGACTTATTGCGGGTGCTCTGGCGTTGGCCGGGTTTATGCAGGTTTGCGCAGCGCAGACATACAAAATTACAGTTGCGGGTGGATATCTAGACGATGAAACCACTTCGCGAGTCGTGAGTGCGGGTGATTCGGTCGAAGCATACGTTGACTGGTCCAAGCTGCACGACAAGAACGAGAACGAGGTTAATGCCTTTGCGAAGTGGACGTACACACCGGCGACGGCAGATCTAGGAGAGGATTTTAATCCGTTCAGCGACGAAGTGCGGGTGACAATGCCAAGTGCCAATGTCAAGCTTACGGCTAACTTCGTGAATGGTTTCGCGGGGTATATTTATGTCGATGAAGAGTATGAGCTGATTGGCGAGGCGGAGGAAGGGGAGTTCTATTGGAGCGTCGACAATGGCAAGACGCTGATTCCGCTCGGGCGTGAATATCCGGTCAAGGCTGGCAAGGTGACCGTAAAGTTCTATGACAAGACGGGCAATTGGCGTGCGGCTTGGGAGCAGACATTCAATATCCCCAAACGCGCGACATACAAAGAAGGACGAGACACGTATTACGACGATCCGTTCTTTGTTGAGTTGTCTGCGAAGTTTGTGCCGGTCAATGCTTCCACGAAGGTGAAGTTTGACACAAACGGCGGCTCTGGGTCATATGAGGCGTATCTTGCAAATGGATATGAATACGGCTCGTTGCCTTTGGCGTATCGAAAAGATTGCGCGTTTGCGGGTTGGTGGACTGAAAAGAACGGCGGCGTGCATGTCACGCAGGACGCGATATTCGATCCTTCTGCTTTCCCCGGACAGGCCACGCCTACGCTCTACGCCCACTGGATGTCGTACAAGAAGCTGACGATGAAGGATGATGCGGCTACTGTAGAGTGGTGTTTGTCCGGAGAGAATTTTGAAAGCGACCCAGAGCTGCTTGATGAGATCATGTGTAGTATTGACTTGTTCGACCTGCCGTATGACGAGGGCGGGAGCATGAATGGGAAGGGCACTATCGAAGTGCTGTCCGGTGCCAACGTGTCTGTAAGCGTTCCCGAAGAGACCGACGGGCTTGTGTTTCAGAAGTGGTCGGTGACGCCTTCGAAGGTCGATTTGGGTAGTGGATTCCGTGTTACCATGGCGGAAACCGAATTCATCATGCCGTCCGAAAATGTAACGCTTCAGGCGAATTACGTTGATGAATCTGCCTGTGGATGGATCTCGGCCACTGTTTATGCAGACTCTATCAATGTTGGCTATGATATCGACTCGGAAGACGACATTTATATTAGTCCGCCGTATGGGGGCTTTGAGTGGAGTCCTGACGGAGGCAAGACTTGGTACAAGGCGCATGTGTATGACGGCAACAAGGAAGACGATTATTATGGCGAGGATGCCATGGTGAAGCCGGGAACCTATACAATAACATGGCGCTCTTCTGACCCACGGTGGACGACGTATGCCGATAAGATGCAGGTGACGTTGCATGAACCGTCTGGCGAGGTCGAGGCGGTTGCGCTGTTCACCTACGTTCCGCAAATTGTGGTGGATGTTGTGACGGTCAAGGATGGCGACCTGATTCCTTCAACGACTTGTGGCACCGCTACCATGAATCCAAAGGACGGCCTTCTGCCAGCCGGCAAGACGGCTACTCTTACGGCCAAGGCCGCTAAAGGATATGCGTTTCAGGGATGGGTGTTCAAGGATCGTTGGGGGTATTATTCTAGCTTTGATTCGCCACAGTCCTCCTGGAAGCTTGAAAACAACTTCGTGAACATGTGTGGATCGACTTCTTGCGAGCTTTGCTATCATATTGACCCTTCAGACCTAAAGGTTCATATAGAGGCCGTGTTCAAGGCTCTTTCGGATTATTCTATCGATGACATCGAGTTCTATGGGTTTACAAATTCGAGTGGCGCATACGAAGTTTCTGAAGGCACCGTCGTGTTCGACGCTGTCGTTGGTTGCGCGGTCGAGAATTATCTGGAATGCGGAATGGACGCGTATCCGTTGACCTACAAGCTCACCGGCAAGCTTCCCGACGGGTTGAAGTTAGATGCAAAATCAGGGGCGATTACGGGGTCTCCCAAGAAGGCAGGGACTTATACGTTTAAGATATCAGCCATCGATCCGGCAAAGCATTCAAAGGATCTGACGGTTACTATCAATGTCGGCGCGCTCCCCACTTGGATTGCAGGCGACTATCGCGGCTTTATGAATGAAGGCGGTCTTCTCGAGATGTCTGTGAAGGCGGACGGCAAGGTGTCCGCAAAGGTTATCACGCGCATTGGCACTCGCTCTGTCTCAGGAACGTTGGAATGGCTTGATCCAGAAATCAACGACTCCGATTCGCAATTCAGGTTCTGGCATGAGGACAAGGACGATTCTTGGTGCCATGTGAAATTCATGAAGAGCGCAGACTCTGGCACTGTCGGCATCAGCGGAATCGCTGATTCGTATGACAAGGCAACCGGCGACTATGTTGGCGGCGAGATGTCTGGCCTTCGGCAGAATACCCTGATGATGTCAAATGAAGACCTTTGTTGCGGTATGAAGCCATCATTCCCTCTTGAAAAGTATTACACGTTTGCGTTCTCGTTGAATGAGGGTTCTGATTGCAGTGAAGAGTTGGGGCAGTTAGGCTATGGGTATCTTACCATCAAGACGGACAAGAAGGGCGGCGCCAAGGTAACAGGTCAGTTGCCGGATGGGCAGAAGGTCTCGATGAGCGCACTCGTAATGCCTTATTATCCGTATGAGAACGGAGGCTGGATGCCCGAGTCTGAGTATGACACACTGTCCGACACTTCGCGTGCCGCGCTGTTCCTGTTCAATTCGCCTTCCGCTTACAAGAAGGAGGACTGGTTCTCGGCTGTGCTGACCATTGATTCCGATGGCAAGGTCGTTTCCGATTTTGCTACTTGGACTTATGCAATCAAGATGCTGGACTATGAGTATTATATGTATGGCGACGGTAAATACTGCGAAGTAGAAAACAACATTTATGGCTTTGGTGCCGAATACAGCGCGGCAAACTCGTTGGAAGACTACTATTGGTATGCAAGTTGCGAATACAGTGAAAAAGTCGTGCAGGAAGTAACATCCAAGGAAGGCCCATATATAGTCACTGGCAATGTCAAAGCGGTTGACTTTGACGGATACTTCTTCAATGTCGCATTGAAGGGAGACAGCAAAGGCTCGATTGCCCTTGAGTCCAAGAGCCCTGCGCCATGGAAGAATGGCATCGAGTGGAACTACTGGGAGGACAAGAAGGGCGACGAGATCACCGATCCTTCGCAGATGTCCATCTCCTTTGCCAAGGCTACCGGCATTTTCTCGGGCAAGGCGTCGGTGTACTTTGACTATGCCGAGGGTGAAATGAAGATGCAGCATAAGGCGGTGTCGATTCCTTACGCTGGAGTCATGATCAAGGATGAGGACGAAGAGTCGCTCATGGGCTATGGCTCGGCGCAATACACGTATAAGTGGACTTGGGTGGACGAGTGCACATACAAGGCGACGCCTGTGACGAGCATTGTGTCCCTTCCGGTTGTTATCACAGCCGACTAGGTTCAATGGGGTTCTTTGTATGTGATGACACACCCGCGCCAGAAATGACGCGGGTGTTGTCTGATGGTTTCATGAAAATCAGAGTTGCATTGACAGTCCTCTGTGCGGTGTTGCTGCGGTCCGCGGCGAACGCCGGGGGTCCGCTAATGACCATCGCCGAGCGCGGCAAGGCTGCCGAGTATTCGATTGTGATACCGGCGAAGGCGTTGCCGGCCCAGGAGTACGCGGCGGAAGAATTGCGCGACTTCACCGAAAAGGTGACGGGCGTGAGGTTGCCGATTGTGACGAACGCTACGAGCGCGTCTCTCCCGGTGAAGGCGATTGTGCTTGGAAATATGCGGCTTGAGGACAATCCGCCCGGCCAGAGCGACGGCTTTCGCCTTAAAGCGGATGGCGGCCGGCTGTACATCGTGGGAGGAAACGAGCGCGGCACGCTTTACGGCGTGTACGAGGTGCTGGAGCGGTTCGCTGGTTGCCGGTGGTATGCTTCCTGGCATTCTGCCATTCCGTGCCGCGAACGCATAGAAGTGCCGGCGAATCTGGACGAGACGCAGACTCCGGCTTTTCTGATGCGCGAACCGTTCTGGTACGACGTTTCCTCGCATCCCGAGTTTTCGGCGAGGCTTCGCGTAAACAGTCGCTCTTGGAACGAGATGGGCGAGAAGTACGGCGGCGACCCATACCGCTTCGGCGGCGGTCTTGGCAGCTGCCACACTTTCGACAAGCTGTTGTCTCCAGAGAAATACTTTGATTCGCATCCAGAATACTTCAGCATGGTGAAAGGGCGTCGGATAAAGGAGCGAACGCAGCTGTGCCTGACAAATCCAGATGTGCTTCGCATCGTGACGTCAAACGTCTTGGAGCGCATACGCAAGGACCCTGGCGCGAAGTTCTATGGCGTGAGCCAGAACGACTGGTACAACTTCTGCGAGTGCCCGGCATGCAAGGCCGTGGACGACGAGGAAGGCTCTCATGCCGGCACTATGATTCGCTTTGTGAACGCCGTCGCGGAGGCTGTGGAGAAGGAGTTCCCCGGCGCAATCATCGAAACGCTCGCCTACCAGTACACG
>Ga0265299_10002543_pt1 | contig 18590 bp, 12 predicted proteins | sample AusTroGonzalo_MG_4_FD_193485 | JGI IMG/M metagenome (GOLD analysis project Ga0265299, IMG submission 193485) | Bovine rumen microbial communities from tropical cattle in Woodstock, Queensland, Australia - Gonzalo_02 | ecosystem: Host-associated > Mammals > Digestive system > Stomach > Rumen ... | reverse complement strand
CCTACGTGGAAAAATCAGGCAAACCCGTCCTCCAACATCCCGACGACGACAACTATGTGGATATGTACGACGAATTTTACGATGAACTGCTCGAAAACGCGAACATTTAAACATCATGAATAAATTCATCCACTGCACCTTAGTTCTGCTAATGTGCATTTTTTTATTTAGCTGCAAGAACGAGAGTTCCGAAATCGGACTCGACCTGCTCGAAGGACAGATGGGGACGGACTTCACCGACACCGTCACCTTAAGCGCTTATTCCATTCTGGAAGACACCGTCAACACGACCGGCATGTCCGCGCATCTCCTCGGCCACCTCAGCGACCCCGTCTTCGGCAACAGCAGCGCAGGCATCTTCACCCAGCTCGCACTCAGTGGCTCCGCTGTAAACTTCGGCGACCACCCTGTCATCGACTCCGTTGTATTAACCCTGCAAATATCAAGCTACTACGGTGACACCACTTCCGCTGTAGGCATACGGGTGCACCAGCTGACGGAAGACATGGACAAGACGGCAACCTATTACCAATTCAACACGCTGGCGTTCGACCCCACTCCGCTCAACTACCAGCTCACCGGCTACACCATCAACCCCCAGAGCACCGTCGTGATGGACACAGGGGTTTATAACGCCCACCTGCGCGTCCGTCTCTCGCAGCAGTTCGGTCAATATTTGCTCAACCACGAGGACGACCTCAACAACCGGCTGCAGGACTTCTTCAAGGGCCTGTACATCGAGGCGGTCTCGCACACCGGCAACTGCGGCTACATCATGGGCACCAGCATGACCAGCGCGCTGAGCGGCCTCGTGCTGTATTACCACAACACCGACGAGCAAAACATGCGCTACACGTTCACGTGCACCGGCAACTGCGCCCGTTTCACGCACATCGCGCACGACTACAACGCATCACACGACAACAACTTCATTGCCGAAGTCCTTCAGCAACAAACCTCCATCGGCATGCAGGAACTCTTCCTGCAGGGTGGCGGCGGCGTAAAGACCCGCATCTCCTTCCCCTATCTGGAGCATGCCTTCGACCAATACGACCAACGCGTGGTGATTCACCGTGCCGAACTCGTCATCACCAACATCCACCCCCACGAGCCCTACCTTACCCAGCCCCCCGCACTGACCCTGCAGGGCATCGCCAAGTCTGACGGCAGCATCCGCTTCCTTCCCGACGACGACTACTATACCAGCACATCCTACTATGGCGGCAGCTACGATGCAGACAAGCACGAGTACCGCTTCCGCATCACCAAATACGTGCAACAGCTGATTCTCGGACAAGGAGACTGGAGCAACGCCGTCAACCTCATCGTGCGCGGCTCCGCAGTCCGCCCGAACCGTCTGGTGCTCGACGGCACCGACCCCGGCTCCCCCACCCGTTTGCGCTTGGAAATTGCTTATTCTACCTATTAATGGTTAATGGTTAATGGTTAAAGGTTAAAGGTTAAAGGTTAAGACTGTTTTTTGTACCTATATCCATTGGGAGGAATCTCGAAAAAAAATCAAAAAACAAGCGACGGAGATATCAAAAAAAATTGTATTTTTGCCGCTCGAAAAATCAAAACCGAAAGTATTAATAAAAAAGAAGATAACTATGTCAAGAGTTTGCGAAATCACAGGGAAAAAAGCGATTGTGGGCAACAATGTCTCCCACTCCAATATCAGAACGAAACGTAAATTCAACCCCAACCTGCACACCAAGAAGTTCTATGTGCCGGAATTGGACGAGTGGATCTACCTCAAGGTCTCCTCGCACGGCATGCGCAACATCAACAAGAAAGGCATCTACCAATGCCTGATCGAGGCCAGCGAAAAAGGTATCCTCTAATCGTTTTGAACGCTGAAGCGAAAAAAAGGACTGCTGTTTCCAGACAGCAGTTTTTTTTTCTGTAATGCACAATAAAAACCGACAGTGATGCGTAATATGTATTTCATGTTCAAAATCTTGAAACAGAGAATACTTATTACACTGACTGTTGTCCTTACCACTGTCTTCGGCTTCGCGCAAAACGCTGTCGTCAAGGGTGTTGTCTCCGATGAACTTGGCGATCCCATCGAAAACGCTGTCATCCGTGGCACCGACTTCGACCACCAGACCATCACCAACGAGCACGGACAGTACTCCCTTTCCGTTCCCGCCAACCGCGACTTCCAACTCTTCGTCCAGCACCTCAGCCACAAGGACACCCTGGTGAGCCTGCGGCTGAAAGCCAAGGAAACCCGTATCGTTGACCTGGTGCTCCATACCACCGGCGAGCGGTTGGAGGCGGTGAACATCCACGGCGCCACCACCTCGGGATACGTGCAGGTGAACCCCAAACTCACCTTCCAGCTCCCCTCCCCCACCGGCGGCATGGAATCGCTCATCAAGATGCTACCCGGCACCTCCTCCAACAACGAACTCAGCTCGCAATACAACGTGCGCGGCGGCAACTTCGACGAGAACCTGATCTTTGTCAACGGCATCCAGATCTACCGTCCGTTCCTCGTGCGCAACGCACAACAAGAAGGCATGAGCTTCATTAACAGCGACCTGACCGGCAACGTGATGTTCTCCGCAGGCGGTTTCGACGCGAAATACGGCGACAAGATGTCCTCCGTGTTAGACGTCCTCTACAAAGAGCCCACCCAATACGGCGGATCCATCTCGGCCAGCCTCCTTGGCGCCACCGCCCATGCCGAAGGGAAAGTCAAGGACTTCTCCTTCCTCATCGGAGTGCGCTTCAAGTCGAATGCCTACCTGCTCAAGTCCATGGAGACCAGCGGCAACTACAAGCCCCGCTTCTTCGACACGCAGTTCCTGCTGAAATGGGACGTCACCCCTAAACTCTCCATCAGCCTGCTCGGCAACGTGACCAACAACTACTACCAGTTCCAGCCCGACAGCGTGAACAAGAACTTCGGCACCGTGGAACAATCCCTGAAACTACGCGCCTTCTACGAAGGACAGGAGGTGGACCGCTACCAGAACTACCTGGGCGGCCTCACGTTCCTGTACAAGCCCGACGACAACAACCAACTACGGCTCATCCTCTCCTCCTACTACGCCAAAGAGAGCGAGACCTACGACATCCTGGCGCAATACTGGCTCAACGACATCCGCATGGGCGGCGACGGCGAGGTGGAAATCGGCGACGAGCTGGGCTACGGCAGCTACCTCGAGCACGCCCGCAACAGCCTCACCTCCGTGGTGAGCGCCATCGACCTGCAAGGCACCCACAAGCTGCCAGCTCGCAACAAGCTGGAATGGGGCGTAAAGGCACAGAACGAATACATCAACGACCATATCAAGGAGTGGACCATGCTCGACTCCTCCGGCTACACCTTGCCTTACATCCCCACCACGCCGGGCGAAATCGTGGTGGAGGGAGACCCCGCCCGGGAACTTGTCTTCGGCGAAAACAACTACCTGGTATCCAACAACATACTCAACACCTGGCGATTCACGGGATACATCCAGGACACGTGGAAAATCGACAGCGACAGCCTGAACCGGTTCACCCTCACCGGCGGACTGCGTTTCCACTATTGGACCTACAACACCAAGGAGTTCACCGTGTCGCCGCGATTGGCCTTCATCTACAAACCCCGTTGGAAGCACGACTGGCGGTTTAGCTTGCGCACGGGTCTATACTACCAGCCCGCCTTCTACCGCGAGATGCGCTACCCCGACGGCACGCTCAACCCCGACATCCGGTCGCAACGCTCCTACCAGGTGGTGGCTGGCGGCGAATACCGCTTCAAATTGTGGCGGCGTCCGTTCAAGTTCACCGCCGAAGCCTACTACAAGTACCTCGACCGCCTCATCACCTACAACGTTGATAACGTGCAGATTATCTATAGCGGCGAGAATAACGCCAAGGGATACGCCACGGGCTTGGACCTGCGCATCAGCGGCGAATTCGTGCGCGGACTGGAGTCTTGGTTCTCCGTTTCCATCATGAACACCATGGAGGATGTCATAGGCGATTATACCACCGATGCCGACGGCAACCAGGTGGAGGTCGGCTATATCCCGCGTCCCACCGACCAGCGCGTGGCCTTCAACCTCTTCTTCCAGGACCATATCCCGAGCTTGCCCCAGTTCCGCGTGCACTTGAACTTCGTTTTCGCCAGCGGTCTGCCCTACGGCCCGCCCAAAGCCGAGCCCGCGATGCGCAAATTCCGCACCCCGTGGTACCGTCGCGTCGATTTGGGACTTTCTTTCATGCTCCTCGAACAGAGCCGCGACCGCATGAAGCACAAATCCGCCTTCCTGCGTTCCATCAAAAACGCCGGCATCTACGTGGAAGTCTTCAATCTGTTGGGAATCAACAACGTGTCATCCTACATGTGGGTCACCGACATATACAACAACCAGCGACCCATCCCGACCTACCTGACAGGACGATTAATCAATGTCAAGTTCATGGTGGAGTTTTAGCTGATGAACGGATTTATTTCGTGATAAGGGTCAAAAAACAACATGTGCACTACGCCGAATTTCCCGACTAAAAAATAAGCCCTCGCATTTCTTATTCCTAATTCGCGTGACGCCGTTTGCTTGTTTTCAGGTTGAAGCGCGAAGTGATAAATCATCACTCCATCATCAATATGTTTCTTGGTCTTTTCTTTCAGCAGGCGCAATAGATTTCCCCGTATTGCTGAGCTGTTGAAATGCTCCGTGTAGTCAAACGTGTCGATAATCTCGTTCATTGACACGCTGGCGTACTTTTTCATCTGACCGAAGTAGCTGTGAATCTCTTCTTGTGTAAAGTTCTGACTAAAACCATATATGCCATTCATGTCAAGCAAATCGTAACTTACTATCATCTTTTGACTCATCGAAAGTCTTGAGTCTTCGTACGAGATGCTGTTGCTAAGACTGGCAGGCTGGTGAAAACAAGTCAACAACTCGTCATCGATTTCAATGTCTATCATACGTATTACCCCCTCGCTCTCCGGTTCGCCTCATAACGGGCTTTGTAAAACGAATACATGTCTTCGAAAGAAATCGGGTTGTCGGAATTTTCAAACGGGCCCAGGTCACCGCGGGCAATGCTCCATGGATCTTCACAGTGAGTCATAAACACCAGCTGATCCTGATTCTTCGAGCCATAGATGGCTATAAGCTTGTGCAGTACGTCGAATTGGGATTCCGTTAATCCTAGACGCTTCTCCAGCGAATCAATGCCTTCGGTAATAGAACCTTCCGGGACAAAGTCGTTCCTTGACATCATATCATAACGGCTAATCGACTTAAATCGTTCATACACAGTTGGATACACAGGTCCATTCACCCATGCCTGAGGTTCGTCGTCAAACAGCAGCTGACGGTCGAAGAACACCATCATCCAAGCCTGAATGTAATATAACATCTTTTGAAGTTTCAGCGGGGACACCGTCATTCCCTCTTTCAGGAGCACTAAACCACAATAGGTTGCCACATCCTGAATGTCATTTTTTTGTAGTTTTTCCATGATACAATACTTTGTTTTTTACTGTTTTACTTATAAAAATTTAACTGCGCAAAAATACATTTTTTTTAATTGCGCCGTGCGTTTTCAAAAAAAAATATGCGACAGATCTATGCATTACGAATTAACCGCTCCATCGGGTCCCCCGCAATTTCCCCGATTTCACAACCTGCAACCGTTGCCGCCTCCCGCAACACCTCCTCGAAGTGTGCCGCGACGGAACCCGTGAAATGCCATAGAAGAAAATCGCAACTGGTATAGTAGCTTTTCTGCTTTTTGAAAAAAGCCACAAACACATCCATAACAATTTGACGGACAGAAGGTTCTGCAATATTATCCTTCAAAAACGGGGCAAACTGCGACATGAAGAGATTGGGTTGGGGTTCTTGATAGAGTTTATGCAAGACCACATCGCGGTTGAGGTGATATTGTTCTTCTAACTTGGACTTTATTTGGAGTGGTAATCCATCCGACAAGTATGCAATAATCAGGCACTTGCCGAGGTTCGTACCGCTACCCTCATCGCCCAACATCCAGCCCAAGGAGGGAGCACGGTCCACCATCACCTTTCCGTCGTAATGACAGGAGGCTGCGCCCGTGCCGAGAATGCAGACTATCGACTCTTGTCCATCCGCCAGAGCATGGCAGGCGGCCATGAGATCGGACCAGACGTGGATTTCGGCACTCGGGAAATAGAGTCGCAGGTAGCCCTCCATGCGCATGGCGTTCTGCGGAGTGGCACATCCTGCACCGTAATAATCTATCTCGCAGATGTTTATCTCTTTCGGAAACTGCGGGACTGCCTCCGCCAAAATACGCAGGATATCCGCCTCGGGGGTGTAGTTGGCATTGATGCCCGCCCCCTGACAGCGGAAAGGCTCGCAAGTGCCGTCCAACACCGCAAAAGTGGTTTTGGTGGCACCCGCATCTACCAGTAGGTGAGCGTATTGCGGTGAATATTCCATATTAATCAGTCGTCAACTACTAACTGCTAACTAATCAGCTCCTCTCTCGAAAGGCACCCCGGATTATGCCGCTTGAACTCTGAGCTGAAATAGCGTTTGATGAGCGGATGCTCGCGCAACGATTCGTCTCCTTGGAAGTAGGCGGCGAAAATGCGGTCGGCTTCGAAATAGTTCTCCACGCCGAGCTGCTCGCAGTCACATGAGCTGATACCGAGCCCATCCACCGGGGTGGCGTCGATGCACGATTGCATGGCGGCCTGCTGTTCGGGAGTCTCCTCTCCAAGCAGATAAGTGGAAAGGTTGTAAATCTCAGTCTTCCAAAGATGTTGCACCGGAGCATAATCACCCACATCGCCGTGCAGGGTCCAGAATCCAGTGAGGTATTCGGTGTAGTTGTCGGTGCTGATGACCATGCCGCGATAGAGTTGCGCGAGGTCGTAGAGGGTCATCATCCTCATGCGTGCCTTCATGTTGCCCTGACGCAGCTTCGAGAGCATGGAGTCGTCGAAGTGGATGAGCGTCTTCTTGTTGGCGTAGAAGGTCTCGGTAAGGTCGAGGTGCTCGAAGTCATGGCAAAAGGCCTCACCCACGGCAATGGAGCGGGCAATCTCATCGGCCTTGTTGGTCTCGATGGTGATGGAGCGGCCGATGAGCGGGATGTTGAGCCTTTCGCACACGGGCCGCAGCAGCGCGGCGCACAAGGTGCTGTCGATGCCGCCGGAGATGCCTAACACCAATGACTGCAACTTACTTGTTGACACATAGTTGTACATTTTTTCGCGGATGCCTTCGGCTAATTTCCGCATATTCTCCTCGCCTGCGAGGAAAGGGAAATAGGATTTGTCGGGGATGGTCATATTGTTCGGATTTTTGATGCGGCAAAGATACGATAATTATGGATTGATAGAAGGCGACACTTCCAAGTGTCGCAACGCGCACGCCGGCAGGGGTGCGGTCGCTCACTGTCGCAGCAACCCGCGATGGGCGAGGTCGTGGCGTAGCGCGGCCTTCAGGTGGCGGATATCCTCGTCGATTTCCTTCAGCCGATGATCGATTTCCTCGTCCGAGTGCTGTTGGTGAATGAGTGCGGCCGGTTGTCTCGCCGAACCCCGGCAGGGGTTCCCTGTCTGTAGCCCGTTGCCGGCCGGCGTGTACCCACAACCCCGTGAGGGGTTGCACGGCATTACCATAGAAAAAAACAACCCGTTGAATGTGAATCCTCTACGAGGATTAAAACCGTCCAGGACCCCCGTCGGCTACAGATAGGCATCCCCTTCGGGGATAAGTCTCCGCAGTTACCAACGCCTCTATGGGCACAGTGCTGTCCATCAGGCCGATGCGGGTGTCGGAGGCGTGACGGTTGAAGGTGGTGTGGACCAAGGTGGTGTGTTACGAAGATGTCAGAAGATTACGCTATCACGTAAACAAACGTTATTACGTGATAACGTGACACACCGGCATACTCCTTTACTCTACGTTTCTGGTCTCTCTGCACTCCGGGAATCCGGAGCAGCTCCAAAACTCCTTTCCCGAATTGATTCCTTTTCTCGCCATGCGTTTCAGCATCGGTTTGCCGCATTTCGGGCAGACAGGGGCGTTGGCGTTTGCGCTTTGTTCGGCTCGGTAGGCGAGTCTTTCGGCGGTCAGGGCTTCTGTGAAACCGCCTTCAGCCCGGAAAGTTGCCAGCTGGTTGGTCAGTTGTTTCCTCAGCATCATGATCAAACGGTTGCAGAGGATTAACAGGCAATTGGCCGCCACAATCGAGTTCTTTGCCTCCAGCCACTCATCGAATTTGTGCTTTTGAACCAGTATATGTTGGCTGCTTTGGTGTTGCACATCGTCCTTGTATAAGGGCTTGTCGAGGTGGGTGTTTGCCACCTTACGGTAGATGTCCGATTTCACGGACCATGGGAGCTCTTCGTGTTGGAGGAGCCAGTTCAGGTAGTCGTTGGCCAGTTCTGCGAGGCTGGCGCGAGCCACATCTGTGAGCCGCATTTCGGTCTCCTTTGAGGTGGCATGTCGCGAGTTCCCCTCCGCGATGTTGGCCGGCACAGACCGTGCCGCTTGCGTCATCTGGTCGTATTGGCGGCCGCACGGATCGTTGGAACGGTTAAGATAGCGTTTGCAGAAATCCTGCGTGGCCAATTGTATCACGTTGGACATCACCCAAGTGTCCAACCAGTAGTATCCGAAATTTCCTATTTCCATTCTGTTTTCGTTTTTTATTTGTTTAATATTCCGTTTTATTTCATGGGTTAACGAAGAGGAGATTGCATTTATTGCACGAATAAAATTCCACGATAATTTCTTCTCTGCTTGCCCATTGGATATGAATCTCCTACAGAGTTTTTGCACCACATATGGGCATCCGTTTGTTACAGACAGGCATCCCCTAACGGGGATAAGTCATCCCGCTCACCAGTGACTCCTAATGCAGAAATATATAGGAGAGAAAACTAATAATTCTTATACCTCGGGGTGATAGAACTTGTAGATCTTTTCAGTTAACCAACGACGAGACTCTTCGAGCGGAATACATCGTGCCATTTCTTCATCGGAGATTATCCGATACGTTGTTTTGGCGGCAACTCCATATTCTGTGGTTGGTTCGTTAACCATCTGGGTCTCAGGTTCTTCTATGGGATAATCCTTTGCCATATAATTGTTTTTTTACAAGGCAAAGATATATATTTTTTTAATACCTCGTAAATTTTTCTCCTAATATTTTAAAGAACGTCTTTTTCAATTATTCCATCGGGTGAATCATGTTTTCGATAAAGGCGGTCTCGGCAAGGCAACTCTCAATTTCCTCGTCTCTATGTCGTCGAGGTGAGAGCATTCAGTTCCATTTTTACATTTCAATACTACAAAACGAGACAAATCTGATATGTTCGCATAACTAATTTGAGGCAAAAGAAAGACGAAAGTTTTGATAATCAACGATTTATTTCCTGAACAACATGCTGGTTTTTATAGTATTTTTGCAAATAAAATCAAAAAATAAAGAAATGAACGATTTTGAATTAGGATTTAATCTTACTAGCAATATTGGCAGTTATAAACGGCTGTGCCAATTTGTGCAAGTTATGAGCTGTGGAGGATATATTTCAATAACCGATGATGACATACGGAAAGGTGTAGACTTCGAAAAAGCAAAGGAAAAAGCCACATTGAAATCTATCCAGGGCTTTCTTCCGCCGAAGGTAGTAAAAGAAGCTGATAACTTCATTGAGGCGAAATGTGAAGGGTACTATCGTCAGTTCAAAAAATATAAGGATGATCATGAAAGATTATGATAATCAGATTTCGAACCACCCAATAAATCAGGCATATATTCCCTATTTAAATCAGGAATCAACCTTTTATCTATTTCTTGAGCATAATCTTCTTCTATTACCACCATGTTATAGGTATATGATTGTTGATTGCTATTTTCCAACGCTTGTTCAATAATGTCGAATCCATTATGTTTTAAATAGAAACCTAAATAGCCTGCTTCACTACTACAAAAAACAGGTTTTCTATTATTAACACGAAATGACATGTAGTCAATAAACTGTTCTGCTGTTAAATAACGAGTTAACATGTCTAAATCGAAAACACTCATGGATGTAAAAGATGCTGTAGAATTCAATTCTCGACGAATGATAGATTCTACGGCGGGAAAATAATCAAGGGTAATTCCAATTTTTATAGTACTATGAATATTAGGCAAATCTAACTTTTTATTATTACAAATAAAGATACTATTTGACTCTTTTATTTTTGTTTCCGATTCCTTAGCTTGTTCATATGCTTTCCCTATAGCTTGTCTAAAATCTTCTACAATTGACTCTTTGTTGCCTTTTCTAGATTGTAAGGTTAACCGCTTTGATTTGACTTGAAAGATAACGGCAGTATTTTCATATATCACAAGGACATCAATTTCTGCACAATTATTCTTACTTTGTATTATTTCAACATTATTCAAGACATTTTCTGAAGGGAAAACTCTCTCAAGCAACTGTTTTGTGAGATTTTCCGCAGCTGTACCTCTATTGTCGTAGCCATACTTTTTATAGTAATCCTCATCTTTAATTATCCAAAAAAAAGGAAGTTCATACAATGAATTTGCCACAATTGAACAATTGGGAACAAACAAGTGTGAATCATCCAACTTTATCAAGGGGAACTCAACTAAAGGATTAAAGTCTTCTAACCCGTTTATTGTTATCTCACATGGATTAGCTAAATCGAACGAAAGCAATTCAATGATGTTTCGATAATCATTGTCAAAAGAGACGAACTCCTCTATACCAACAATATAAGGAAAGTCGATTCCATAACTAGTATTATAGTGACTTCTAATCATGTCTGTAGTAAACTCTTTCATCTTACTATTGAGTATGTGTTTCAGTGTGATATAGAAACTTTGAAATTTATTTATGTCAACTCCTTTATTTTGTTTTATCCAATCGCGATCGCTTTTGTATTTGTCTGTGATAAAAGAAGTATATTGTAAATCAATTGCACCCGCGCCTGCATAGAAAATTGCCTCTTGAACTAAAGTAGTAGAGTTCATAACAAATCTTTGCAATTCACCTATTGATTCCTGTTCAAAAGAATAAAGAGAAGACACTTCACTTATATATGAGCTGTGTAATTGTTTTAGCAAATCCTTTATTTCATTTACAATAGCTTCGACATCCTCAAATGTTTCAATATTATTACTTGGTGCTTTATTTGCGTTTTTAAGCCATAAACCGATAACAAACATCCATTCGTCGTAAGACAACCAATCCTTAGGATGAATGAACGTAGACTCATTATAATAATGTACTTCTGACAAAGCTAAAAAAGAAATAACATTTGTAAAAGACAAACCGCAAATGTGTCTGTTCAGTTCTTCTAATATCTCATTTCTTTTCATTCTATTCTAAAAAAAACCAATAAAGACTAAAAAAACAACAAATCAAAAAAACAAGTTCAATAGTTCACAAGTTTGAATTATATCCCAATTGTTTTCTGCAAAATTACAAAATTTCCAAACTCTAATGAAAAAAGTATCACGTCCCTTTTTCAATTATTGCAAATTCCTCCTCCGTCAACCCATACAACCCATACACCAACCTGTCGATCTCACGCTCCAGTGCTGACGTGTCAGCAGACGGATCGGTAATTTTCTCAACAATTATTTGCTCAACCAACTTAATCATCTCTTGAACTTGCGACGGTGTCGCTTGAGGAATCGGCGTTTGCTTTATACCAGAAACTGTGATATGATTAGTATAACTGAAATAATCACAATAATAGTTGAATGCACGCGAATTAATCAATCCAAGATAGAATTTAATGGGTACATTGCTGTTCAAAGGTGTTAAAGAATTGGTTGAATGTCCACAAATGTAATTTTTTGGCGAGATAATGGCCTTTGTTCTAAATGGCTGATTTTGATTGGACACCTCCTGCATGACAATCCTTTCTTTGGTGTAATAATCTGGATTGCTGACAATCTTTTCGCAATACTCAAACGGCCATGATTGTGGCACAAATTTGCCGATATTATTACCACGCCACATCGGCAGAGTGTCAGAAGATTTATACTCCGAATAGTAATCCTTCTTTGTTGACAAATTCACTTCTCCTTGATTGATTTTGAAATAATCTGACAATCGGCCTTTTTGATGATTCATTTTTTGAATAACAACATCAAGAGGAATGATGACATCCAATTTTTGCAAATCAGACTGTTTACATATTGCTGTTCCTTGTTTATAAGTTCGAATATTCACCAGGTTGCTTTTATTAACTCTTTTTGACAAAACCATTGTCGTTACCGCTTGGGTGACATTTTTGAAAACTTTGTCTTTCTCTGTGTATTCTATTATTTCGTGTAAAGATACATTCCTAAAGAAGAGATTTCTCAGCACTTTGCAATCTTTCCCCGTTAAATAGGTATTCGGTGTTATATAACTCAAGATCCCATTAGAACGCAACATCCTCAGTCCATGCTCAAAAAACAATTTGTACAAGTTTGTTTTGCCATCGTTTGCTGTTGCATAAATCTTCTTGTATTGGAGATTCCAATAATCATCGCCAGCTAATACCACATACGGCGGGTTCCCAATCACAATATCAAACCCACCCCCATCGAAGATGTCCTTGAACCACGTGTGCCAAAGGAAGAACTCCTGATTGGCGGAAGGGTCGAGAGTGGAGAGGCGGATTTCGGCACGTGGGGAAATCCCTAACTGACGGATGTAGTTCTTCACGCTGTCGTTGATGCTCTGCCTCATCTCGGCTTTCTTCACGTGGTCGGTAATGCTGAAGTACTCCTTCAACAACATCTGCAGGTTGCGCTTGGTGTCGTCGGTGGCGAACTCGAAACCGAACTGGTTCTCACCAGCCTTGTTTCGCCCTTTCCCTAAGCGACTGAGCTGGCTGTCGTTGCTCATCATTCGGCTCAAGTCCACCCCTTCGAAGCTCTCTATCAGACTGTTGCCCTGCATAAATTTGTAGTCAAAGTTGGGCAATGCCTCTGGCACGTCGCTGTCAACCACGATGCTTAGCCAGAAACGCAGGCGGGCAATGTCGATGGCACCACGCTCGATGTCCACGCCATAGATGTTGTTTTCGATAATCTCCTTTTTAAGGAAGAGACGGGAGGGTATGCCGGTGTCCTGTAAAGACGCACGGCCGTGCGTCTCTACAACGGGCGATGTCGAAATAGCCTCCCGGCACCGCCACAGTTCGTTCAACAGTCCCATCGGAAACGCGCCGCTGCCAATGGCGGGGTCGCAGATCTTCACCTCGCGGAGGGCGCGGTCGAGAATGTCACGATAGGGTTCCAATTCATTGGGAAATTCGTGGGTTTCCACGAAGGTTCGGATTGCGGTGTCCGTAGAGACGCACGGCCGTGCGTCTCCACAAGCCGACATTTTCGTATTCAAATACGCGATCAGCGACTCCTTGCACATATACCGCACAATCTCCTTCGGGGTGTAGAACGCACCCTTGGATTTGTTGTCCTCCAACAGGCTCTCGAAAATTTTGCCCAGCATCTCGGGATCAACACCAATTTCGGCATCGTCAGGGTCGTTCTCATCCACGGTGAAGTTGTAGGAGGCCAAGAAAGTGAAAAGATCGTTGAACAATGAAGCCGGCAGCCTTATATTCATCTTGTCCACCTCATCGCGCTCAAAAAGACCGCCATTCAGATACGGGATAGTGAATTCTGAATTAGCCGACGTTCCGCTCCATTGTGCGAGAAGGTCTATATCCCAGCTGTTCTCACGGAAAACTCTCTCCCGTTTCTCCGGCTCGGTGTTGAGCATTCCGAAAAAGAGCGGTTCCAAGACGTTTTCCAAGTAATTGTCGCGGTGACGGCTGTTGAGGAAGGTGTTCCGCATGAAGTTGGGATCACCGCACAGCCAGCCCTTTTTCTGCAAAAAATGGAGGAAGACGATACGACCCAACATCTTCTTGACGTAATCGTGGATTTTCGCAGGATTCTGTAGAGACGCACGGCCGTGCGTCTCTACGGCAGTGGTGACGGTCATGTATTCCACAATCCGATCGTAATGTTGGTGGTATTCTTTGAAGAAGTCGTCGCTGAGGGTATCTACAGAGAAGGCCTCGCGGATGGCGGCGAGAGTCGGTACACAGGCTCGGGCCGTGCCACCCAAAGCGGAAAGGCGGTCCACCGGCGTGCGGTACTGTCCTTGCGGGTCGCCCATGACGTAGGAGAACCGCTTCGGGGCGGTGGTCTGCCCTTGCAGGTCGGTGACGAACGAGAGCCGCCAGTGCCGTCCGTCGTCGAAGACGGCTAATGCGGCATCGACATTGGCCTTGATGTACGGCTCCACCACACGGCGCAACCCCACGCGTTTGCGGGTGACATCCCCGTGCCGAACGTCCGTATAGAACAGTCCAATCCGCTGACGGTCAGCATCCTCCATGATGCCTAAGCCATAGACTGTGTCACCGTGGGAGGTCTCTTCCAACAGCTCGGGCCGCGAGTTGATTCGCTGGGCATGCAGAAGTCCGCTGAGAATGGTTTTAGTGTATTGTTCCAGATGGAAGGGGGATTGGAACAGAGTTTTGAGTTGGTTTTTCATACTTGTTAGGATTTGGATTTGTTTTTTCCCCAGGGCTCGCTATCGCTCACCCTGGGTTGACACGTGTCGGGCTTACAGCCCTCTTGGAAGGATGTTCAAGTGAGTGTTTCAGAGACGATGATTTCGGGTTGGACATTCGTGGTGGCGGATTTCCGGGCGATGCTCTCCGGACAGTAGGTGTCGGCCAAGTCAGCTATTTGGTCGTAGAGCTGGTCTTGAGTCAACGGATTCCGGCCTTTCTGAATCTTGGCCAATTTGTTGATTTCCGTGGGCAGCTTCTTGGAGAACCGCCCGATTTCCAGACTGTCCATAATGCGGTCGCACATCGCTTTGCCTTCCTCGTCGATCATGATGGGACGGACATGCTTGCGGATGAACGCAAGGGCATCGGTGGTGGCTTTGTCGCGGTTGTTGAGCTTTAGCGAAGCTGTATTGTTCTGTTTCACGATCTGTTCTCGGTAAAGTTCCAATGCCCGTTTCACTTGGCGGAAATGGTCGGCACTCGCCGCCTCAAAGGGCAGCGAACGCTCTTCGGGCTCGGCACGGAGAAGGTCGGCAGCTTCCAAGAAGGTCAGCGACTGAGGCCGGTCAAGGTGGTCAACCCGGATATAGTCCGTTTTGACGGGCGAGGTGAGGAAAGCGACTGTTAGCGGCGTTTGCGCACCCCCGGTGGCGCGGCGGATAACCCGGCTCTTCGGCGGAAGCTTTTTAAGATAGTCGTAATATTCCCGCCGATGGTCATAAATCTCCCTCACTTCACGATAGAGTTCGAGACTGCGGTCGGTCTCGTCTTTCACGTTCGTGTTGTAAAGCTTGAAGTCGCGCACAATCTCCTCGTGCGAAAAGATTTGGGAATCCTCGCCCAGCGCGGAATGAAAACCCTGCAACTTGATGAGGGCGTTGTTGTAAAGGTTGATCTGCTCGTCGCCCTCCTCAGAGGGGTAGAACATGTAATTGTAGATGGTGTCGGCTTTCGACCCGATTCGGTTCACGCGCCCGTTACGCTGCATCAGCCGAGAGGCGTTCCAGGGCGAATCATAGCTGACAATGATATTGGCACGATGAAGGTTCACACCCTCCGCCAGCGCGTCGGAGGTGATGAGGATGTTGAGGTCATCGCGCATCTCCCCTTCATAGTTGGCATCGAAATTCTGCCGGATCTTCTCCCTCAGACGGTTCCGGTTCTTGGCGCTGACATCTTGGATATCACTCCGATGAAGCCGTTTCTTCAACTCCGCCGAGAGGTATTCCACCGTATCAACACTCTCGGAGAAGATGACCAGTTTGCCTTCTTGATTGATGGCTGAATTCAGGATTTCCTTCTTCAATATCGAAATGAATTTCTCCAATTTCGGATCCTCCTCCACGGCATCCCATTTTTCACAAAGATCCTCTAACAACTGCTTGTCGTATTGGAGCATCGGTAGAAATTCTTTATTGAAATCGTCTTTCGAGAAGACAAAATCCTCCTTACTCTCGCCTTTTTTTTCAATATATTGGATGATTTCGTCTAACGACTTGTCCTGTTGCAGTTCTTTGACGTTGTAGTCGGGCGCAATCAGCACATTGTCGTTCTCGAACATCTCGATCATTCCGTTGGTGATGTCAAGGAAGGTGTGCAGCGATTTTTTGAAGGCCGTGAAACTGCTCTCCAATCGTTTTACCATGTGTGTGCGGAAAATGCCCATCAGAAGTTTAGCGATGTGCGAGCCGCGTTTTCCTTTGTATAAGATGTTGTCTAACAGGAACTCCACGGCCCGATAGCGGGCATAGTGTAACCCTACGCCGTCCGGATTTTTCTCGGTACGGGTGTCGGTGAGCAGATGTATGGTGTAGGAGAACAAATCGGCCAATTCGCGACTCATATTGTATTGATAGTCGCGTAGAGGGGCGATTTTCGGAAATACAATATGCTGTTCCTCAAGATCTTTGCGGTAACGCGGCTCATTGAGGATATTGTTGCGGGTGCGGCGTACCATGACTGGCTCCAGAACGCAATGCCGAATTTGGTCGTAAATATGGTTGATTTGTCCCAAAAACTGCGCTCGCGGAATGCTGTCACGGTCTTTCATAATGCGCTTATAGTCCTGAACCCAATCCGAGAAGGTGCCTTTAATGTCGTTCAACCCTTCAATGGTGGTGTCGTCATCATCTTGGAAAAGAAGAAGCAGACTGCGAATATCGGACGGTGTGTTGTTGAGCGGGGTGGCGGAGAGAAGCATCACCTTCTTTCGGTCGCCCTCCACGCGCCCACGGTGGCTCCTGGGAGACTTGCAAATATACTCTAATGCCTCGTAACCCATCGTGCCGTCGTTGCGGAAATTGTGCGCCTCATCGACAATCACCACGTCATATTCGTGCGGAAAAGGGTAGTTTTCTTTGCCGTCCAGCACTTTGTCCAAGCTGCCGTTGTTGACAAACCAAGTGTTCTCGATTTTGAATTTCTTGAAGGTTTTTTCCCATTCGTCTCGAACTGCTGGCGGGGTTACCACTAAAATCTTGGTGAACCGGCCATTGGACTGCACGAACCGTTTGGCAATCATCGTCGCCACAGGCGTTTTGCCCAATCCCACCACATCGGCGATAAAGCATCCGTTGTGTTTGAGCAGCATCTGATAACCCTGCACCACCGCATCCCGCTGGTAGAAGATGTTTTTGAATCCATATTGGGTGGGGTCGAGGTCGAAGCTGTCCTCCACCATGGAACCGAAAGTCTCTACCAACACCTTCATATACAGCTCGTATGGCGTGATTTGGCGGTCGTCAAGATGGGTTGTCGTTCGGATTCCTGCCATATCTTTGTCGGTCACGGGTACACTGTTCGCCCACAGCTTCTGGAATTCCTCTTCACAGTAGTGCACGTCGTCATAATCCTTCATCGCCACGTTGAGTTCATAGCGTGGCGGATCCGAAAGCCCCAATCCGGAATCGGTGAGGTTGGAAGAGCCCATAATCACCCAGCCGTCAGAATGTTCGTTGTGGTTTTTCGGCAGACAGAGGTAGAATTTCGCGTGGAGATTGTGTGTGGCGTGAATGCGCAATTGCAGTTTTCCTGATGAAACATCCTCAAAAAGCTGAAGAATGCCCTGTTCGGTGTCCGCGTCATAATCCGCTTGGCGAATGTCGTTCAGCGTGTTTTCGCGGAACTGCTTGACCACTTCGTCGGGATGACTGTCAGGGGTGAACAGCAAGGAAGGGTCGTGGTGACGGAAGATTTTATCGATGTTGATACCGACCAAAATCCGGATTTCGCTGACGTTTTCCAACTCTTTGCGGAGTTTGAAGTAGCCGGAAGAGCGGAAATAGCCCACCACAGCGTGGAACAGATCGAAACCGGCCATCGACTTGGCGATACCGCTGAATTTGTCGATCAGCGGGGTGTCGGTGTTGTTGAAAAACTTGGTGCTCATGGGCACGAACCGTTGCGGTGCGCCCCCTTTCACCGAATTTGACAATCACTCATAGTACCAACAGGCATATAAAAAAAGCGCGGGAGCAAGACTTACTTGCTTATCCCGCTTACTAAGGCTCTAGCAATGCCTACACCAGTTGGATAAGCAATGCTCACAGCCCACGCCGTGCATATATGGGCGGATTTTATAGATATCCGTCATGTAGAGACGTTTCATGAAACGTCTCTACGGGTAATACACACGAAATGAACGTGAATCATTGCCTTACCTTGCGACTGGTGTTTTGAATTTGCTAGATTCTAGTAAGCCGCAGATAAAGCGTAATTCAACGCTTTTCAAAATATGTCACTTTCCCGCAGTTTGGTGCGGAAAAGCGGTGCAAAAGTACAAAAAAATTCAGTGCTCAAAATGTTACCAACAAAAAAAAGGCGCGAAGTCTCGCGCCTTTTTTAACACTTGGAAGTAATCGAATTACTCGCCGATCTGTCTGCGGACGAAACCGGTGCAGGCAAGACCTTTCTCCATTCTCTTGATGTAGTCGCCGACACTCTCCTTGCCGTCGCTGCCCATGACGAGCGCTTGGTAGGTGAGGGTGCTCTCCTTGAAGAACTTCACCAGACGACCTTGGGCGATCTGCTGGATCT
>Ga0265299_10002541_pt1 | contig 18594 bp, 39 predicted proteins | sample AusTroGonzalo_MG_4_FD_193485 | JGI IMG/M metagenome (GOLD analysis project Ga0265299, IMG submission 193485) | Bovine rumen microbial communities from tropical cattle in Woodstock, Queensland, Australia - Gonzalo_02 | ecosystem: Host-associated > Mammals > Digestive system > Stomach > Rumen ... | reverse complement strand
AGAGACTATCTGTTTTATAAGAAAATGGAGGAAAGATTCTCTGAAAGACAAAGGTCATTGAGGGAATATATCAAGAAGTATAATCCTACTCCTGAAAGACTTGAAAACATAAATATGACCATATTTTGTTACAGGTGTACATTGAGGTACCTTCAGGAATATATTGCCAAAATCAACAAGGACATCAAGAGACTGGATCTTGAAAGTACAATGGTAGATATTGAGAGGAGAATCAAAGTATGTGAGGAGACCACCAGAAAGAATGATGAGATTGCCAAAGAAGCATTGGTGACAGATAAGGATGGAAACAAGTATTACATGTCAGAAGAGGGGAGGAAAAAGATAATGAGTAGAATCGTAGAAGCTACTAATATAATCAATCAGAAGTCAAGGAAGAAATGAATGATATAAACTATACCAAGGAGGATCTCCAGAAGAAATTGCAGATTCTTGAGGAATCGGAGAAGATAGACAAGGAGATCCAGGCCAGCAGATGCCCTGTCTGTGGGGGTGAACTTGAATATGTCTTTCATCAGGGTGGAGGTGACTCCATTGTGGATCCATACTATGCCACTATAAAGTGTACCAAGTGTGACACATTCTCAAAGACCATTAAAAGGAACTCACAACAGTCTTATCTGTGGAAGAGAGACGGTTCTGATGAGATAGCACTGAAAAGGGATGTGTGGAACTCTGTGAAGAGATATGTGAAAGAGTGTGACATAGACAAGGAGATATATGATCTGCTTACTGAATTGAAGAATTTGTCGGAGGCATTCAATCAGATGGGAGGTTATCTGTATTCAACCATATGTGCTGATGAAATGAATGGGATTATCATCAAATTGAGGGAAAAATACCATGTGGATGTGACTTTCTCACAGTATATGGCAGGAAGAGTAAAGTTCATAAATTTGGATAAATTGATAGAAAAATATGAAAAAAGTGACAAATAGACCACTCCATTTGTTATATTTAGGTTATGAAAGAGACAGAAGATGTTGTTGAAGTAGTGTATGTCCGATTTGATAAGTCATTGGACTACAAGGGAGTTGTGAATTCTGTTCCCGTCAAGAAGTTTCTTGAATCGGTTTTCGGTGATTATCCAAATATGGTGTCACCCAAGAAGTTTGAGTTTGACAGGGATAAACTGGGTGAGTTCATCCAGGACCAGTATGATGTGTCAAAGGAGTATGTGATGGATGTTCAGAATGTACCTGAAATCATCAATTCCGAATATTACAAGGAATTGGGTGAATCTGGGGAACATCTTACTCTCTGTGAGTTTGAAACTGAAATCCTCCTGGATGACCATATAGTCACCATCAACAGGGGTGACAAGGTTCTCGGAGTATTTGCCGCAGATTTGGACTTTGAGCACATATTGGATGAGTATGAATGACATTAAATGAAATAGTTATGGAAATCAATGAAGTAAACAAGAAACTCTATGAAGATGCTTTCATAGCAGAAGGTGAGTATGGTTATCTGAATGATTGGAAACCATCCATTGATGAGAGAGAAATCAGTGAATCATGTGAGGATGAGAATGGTAATTGGGTACCTGCAACTCCAATAGGATACAGGGACTATAAGGTTTCAAGACAGAAAGGTTTGGAAAACATCCTTCTTGCCAGTACTTCAAAGAGATTCACAAATGAAGAGATTCACAACATCAGGAGAGAAGACAATGTTGTCAAGCAGTATGATAAGATAGTCATAGACAATGCCAACAACAGTCGTGCATATGTTGTTGTGGGTGATGATGAGACAAAGTTCTATGTCACTGATGATGAGAATCAGTTGTATTGTGTCTCATATAAGGAGTAAGAATTATGGTAAAGATATATGAAGGAAATATTGTGAAGTGTATGAACTGTAGTAAGTACATCACATATTCCGATTCCGACATTGAAAAGGTGGAAAGAGGGTATGATGTAGGTACCTATGCCGGTGAGACATATGTGGCAAAAATCATCACCTGTCCCAAGTGTGGAAATAAGATAGAAGTGTACTGATATGGGAGTAAAATTTACAATATGTTATGGAGAGAAATGTCCTAACCATCCAAATGTGAAGACAAGTAGGGAAATATGTGAACAGTGTGGAAAATTCTCTGGTCTTTATGGTAATTTTTGTGTCTGTTTATTGGAACCTAAAGCATAAGTATGAAGATATTATTGACAAATTCTATGGCAGATGAGCTGCTGAACAATGAAGAGCAGATAAAGAAACAGGTTGGTGCATACAGACCTCATTATGACCCATTTACAAAGTCTTATCTTCCGGTCATCAAGTGTTGGCCATTGGAGGATTTCAATGGTAAGTTCAACCAGGAAAGGGAAGTCATTCCGGGAATGGAGAATGAAGTTGATGACATCTGTCTGGCAAAGATAGATGGAGATAAGATGGAATACAAAGTCCGTGACACGAAGTTCTATAAAAAGTGGGATGAAGTCAAGTTGGATGAACACACTGTCATCATATACACCCCCAAGTTTGATGAGGACACCATTGTATTGACAGCACCCACCCTTGGAGAACTCTTTGATAAACTGAAAGAGTACAACATTGTGGGTGAGAAGGAAGAGAATGAAAGGAACAGTGGTAGAATGACATGGTTTGTTGTCTTCAACAATATTGACAAATGGTTTGAGAGATACCAGGGTTACTGCACTTATTTCTTCCTCAACAAAGACAAGGTGGTTGCTGCCGGCAAATGGGATAACAAGAAAGTGTGGTGATTCCTGTAAGATTGTGAATTATGAACATACCAGTAATTAAAACTGCAAGTAAAAATAAGACAAATAAACCCACAGAGGAAGATATGATCCGTGAGGTTGAAAAAAGGGTCAAGAAGGATACAAGAATATCCAGACAGCAGATGATGTGGTTACTTTGTATCCTTGGGATTCTTCGCCGGGGTGGTTATGCAAGGGTAATGACAGATTGTTGTCTTATAGATGTTGAAGCACTCAGGAATACACATGAGTTCTGTTCATTCTATGATGTATATAACAATCTGGGAAGGTTTGTAACAACTGTTCAACCAGTCAGAGTGGATAAACTTGAGAATGATTATACAAAAATGTTAAAATCATTGTGGTAATATGGATATAGAAAAACTTAAATTGAAATATCTTGGAAGGAAGGTCTATGCCGGATCTGAAATGAATGGATATGACGGGATAATAACTGATATTGTTAAGGATGAGGATATGCCTAACCAGGTATGGTTTGTTGTTACAGAGGAAAAGACTGTAGGTATGACACCAAGGGTTGAAAGGTGGGATAAGTGTGAACTTCAGAAAATAATAGTTACTACAAAATTAGTGCCATTGGATTGATATGAGTTACAGAATACCTAAAGAATATATAAACAAGAAAGATGTCAAAATCACCCTTTCAGGGGATATAAACAATGTCATCACTGTGGAGTTCTCAAAAAGACTTGAGGATGAGTTGTTCAAGTGGCCCAAGTGGAAGGTAAATGACATTATGCATGATATAAAGACTGATATTGACTGGGGATTCAACTATGAACCCATAGGTTCAGATTTCCTGGACAATGTATATCAGAGAGTTTTTTCTACATTGAGTCAAGTTTATTAAGTTATGGAAACAAGTAAAAGGAGACCAACCATAGCCATTGATGTTGATGGTGTCCTGAGAGATAATCTTGGGATTATGGTGGATTTATATAATGAATTGTTCAGGAATACATATCAAAAGAATTTGAATATGACTGTTGATGACCTGAAGGTTTATAAGGCCGAAAAGGCATTTCCTCTTGTTGAGCCAATCCTTCACATCAACCCGAGTGTTTTCTTCTTCAAGATACATGCAAAGGAGATATTCCTGGATGCACCTGCATATCCTAACATAAAGGAGTGTATATGCAAACTGAAGGAGGTTGCTGATATTGTCATTGTCACTTATCAGAAAGACTACACAAACAAGAAATATACCCTTGAGTGGTTGGAAAAGAATGGGATAGAACCAAATGGTATATGTTTCCTGAAAGACAAGACTCTTGTTCATGCTGATGCTTTGATTGATGACAATGACTGGAACTTCCTTGGTACCCACTGTGGTACATCTGTACTTGTTACCCAACCTTATAACAAGGATGTGGTCCTGGATGAACTTATTGCCAAGACAAACAGCAAGCAGATTGTGAGAGTTGATTCACTTGAGGATTTCACTGTAAAATATCTTAAAGGAGAAATAGTGTTATGATACATATGCAGACATTTTCAGGTTATTCAGAGGAAGACTGTATCAGGAAAATCAATGATGAACTTGATGAAGACCAGATAATCAATGTCATTCCTAAGGGTTCAAAGAGATTCCAAGGATATGATGAATATGACACAGATACATATTATTTTATGGATGTGATATATAAAGACAGAAAAGATGAACGGAGGGAAAGTAGAGATATTTGGGAAGGAATATACCCTTAAAAGACTCCAGCAGATAGGTCAGGGAAAGGAGGAGGATGACATACTGGAATTCATTCGCGAGGACCTGGATTACATCTGTGACAATTTCACAGTAAGATTCTTTGAGGAATACAGATGGTTGTTCAGGAACAAAAAGACAGATGAGAGAGTTGATGTATATGTCAAATATTACCCTGATAAAGATACGATAAAATTCGTGGATGGTCAGGACAGTGTTTATTATATAAAGAAGAATAAAGATGAAAGCACCAAAGTTTAAGTGGTTTGTAATAGATCATATTGACAGATTTGGTATATATTTCAAACCCACAGACGGAAGCAAATATTTGTATGTTTTTTATTGGAATCCGATAAGAAACCTGGTCACCATATTGAAAGGTACAGACTGGGCTATCGGTTGGTTTCCATTCAAGTCTAATCATATAAAAGGTAATTGGTGATATGCAGAAGCCGGAAGTATTAAAGAGTCCTGTACATCCGTTTTTCATTTCAACAACAGTGATGTTGGGACAGGGTTTCAAGGAGATCAGATATGCCATCATTGACGAGACATTCGATTATGTTGATGGTATCTTCTATTTTGACAGATCAGATAGTGACAGGATGACAGAGTTTGCCCAAAAGTTGAATGAGGCGAATATGTCAGCACTCATCAATGATTTTGACTATATTACAGAGGATCTCAACTTCATCCTGTTGAGACAATACAAGAGAGAGAAAAAGGAGGGAGAATGAGTAGGAATATTTGTATAACTGTTCCCAAGACCATAAAATGGGAAGAGTATGAGAAGGAACTAGATGCTGTCCTGGATGGAGAGCAGGAGATGAACTACAGACTCCCCACAGTACCGAAGGATGTTGAAGTTGGAGACAGATGTTATGTCTGCTATAACGGTCAGATCATAGGGTGGATGGAGATTACCGGTGTTGGTAAGAAAGATGGGTTTGACTGTACTACAACAGGAAAGAAATGGGATGAGGGAAGTTATATTTCCAGGTCTGGTGAGTTTCATTATTTGAAAAACCCTGTTCCTATGAAAGGATTTATGGGATATAGGTATATTGATGATAATCTGGAGTAATTATGAGTTTGGTAGCAAGATTATGGCATGATGGTGCCAGTGATATGTTGGCCTGCTGGTGTCCATCCTGTGGAGAGATAAACTATGTAGATGAGGGTGATGAATATGCTACACTTCCGGATGGAAACAAGGAGTATTTCCTTTATTGTGGTGAGTGTGGTCAGGGTTTTTATACATCAGAATCTTATGATTGATTTGGAATAATCAGAATTTTTAATTATATTTGTATTGTATATGTATCCCACAGAGAAAATATTTAGGAATGAGGATGAGATAACCAATTATCTTCATGGAAAATTCTTCAGATGTGTCTCTCCCTTTTTATCCTGGATGAAAAGAGGTGAGTCATATTGGTTTGAACATCACACTGATGGAAAGTATGAGGTGAGGAGTGACAACAATCTCGGTCAGAAGTTCTATATGTCAGATAAACAGCTTATGACATGTTTCTTTCCCACAGAACTTGAGGATGATATTGCAGGTGCTGTCACATATGGTTACTGGTTGGCTGATCATGGAGTATATCATGATCAACTTGATGGAATATTGAATTACTATAACAAGAAATAATATGTTTAAATTGTTCAAAAAGAAAGAAGAGGTGGATGAGACATCTTTGAATGAGAGAGTTATAAACAAGTTCCGTCAGATTTATGCGGAAGACAGGGATAACACCAATGGAGACCAGGTGACTGAAATGTCAGATGATGTCATCAATGACATCATCAATGAGTATCTGAACAAACCCACCCTGACAGCGGCCAATGAATATTGGTATAATGTCCTTTGGGAGTATGTTGAGGATGCACCTTATGATGCAATTCCCAGAAATGATGGAAAATGGGATGAGGAGTCTCCTGAATTCAAGGCATGGAAAAGGTCATCCAATGTCAGAAGTGCATGGTCAATGGCCAAGTACAACTGTAATCTTGAAGAGGCATGGGTTGAAAAGAACGGAAAGGCAAACACCAATGAAGAGGCGGCCAAGAAGGCAGCAGACAAGTGGTGTGAGGTCATCTTTGGAGACCATATCCAGGACAATGGTGCTATGCATGAGGATCATGCCGGCGGATTTATGGCCTGTGCTCTTGGTACAATGTTGGCAGACAGGGCAAAGGAAAGTATAACCAAGGAAATGGTGACCAAGGCACATGAACTCTTTGAGGGATATTATCTGCACCAGATGCACTACAGAGACACTGATGATGAAAAGGATATGGACTGGCTCAGGAAGACACTTCCCACAGATGGTCAGGATTTCCAGTGGAGGTATTCATTCCATGACCTGTATTGTGATTATGGTCCAGGTTGGCCGATGTATATGATACTTTATCACGCCGGAGTCCCAGAGAAAAGTATTGACAGTATCTGTCCCTGGAAGACTGGAATAGACATAAGGAAAGAGGATAATGCGGTGTTGTACCGTACTTATCAGCACTGTGAGGAGATTTGATTGAGAAGATTGAAGAAATTCACTCTTTTTTTTTTTGGATATTTCAGAACTTTTCATTATCTTTGTATTGTAAATTGCTTGAAATATGAAGCTGAATAAATTCATAGAGAAACTCATAAACATCCGGGACACCAACAATGCGGGTGATTATGATGTAATGAATACCGAATTGGTATATAATGTGGTTTGCGGTGAAATAGATCTGGTGTCCAGGGAACCGATTGAAATGAAAGATGAGGACATAATATTGGATGAAAAGTCTGGTACCATTATGATATGTGCTCAGGATAATAACACTCAATGTTAAGATGAAGACTGCACCAGACATCATTTATCCGGAAGGGACAAAGGTCTGCAAGAAATCAGGCAAACCCTTCAAGTCCTTATTGAAGGTGAACACTGTTTCCGGAATCATTGAACATCCTTATAAGAAGGATGAGAATGGTAAGGGTGTGGTGAGTTATACCTTCATTGAGGATGATTCCATTGTTGAAGCAGATAAGTGTAAAAATATTTAAGATATGTTGATAAACAAACCGACAGGTGATGTGAATACATCAAGGGTAAAGTTCATCAGTTATACCGGTGAATATCCCAATCTGTGCAGTGGGGTCTTGACACTTGAGATTGACGGTAAGCAGTACAAGTTCGGTCATGACTATAGGTATGGACATTATGATGCCAAAACAAAGAAATATGTCCAGACAGATGAGGATCACATGAACCCCAACTTTGAAAGTTTCTGGAGTAGCGGTGGATGTGTCACTCACAACAAGGACTGGGAATTTGATATTGAACATGGTGAGTGGGTGATAGATATGGAACAACTTCCCAAACAGTTCTGGGATGTTGCGGCAGAGATTGATGAGGTATTCAATGAAAATGTACCCCAAGGTTGTTGTGGAGGTTGTATATAAGTAATATTTGAAAATATGAGTTTAGATGAAATAATCAAAATTGAACAATCCAAGGAGAAATCTCCATTGGCAAAAGAAATTGTAGCAAAACTGGTACACCTTGGTTTTGACTTGAAGAATCATAATGAACATTCATTCAACAGAGGTGTGAATGTAGGAGAGACCAAAGCTTATACATGGGTCCTGGATTGGATAAGAAAACATGATGAATAGTTATGAACGAGAAAGACATTCAAGAATTGAAGGACTGGTTGGTTGCTCACAAATATTATGTAGGTAACAGCGCAGTCGCAAAGTCATTGAGAGAATTGGCAGATCAGTGGGATGATTAAAAGTTAAAGTTATGGCATTACAATTTCCTGAAACATTACATTATCTTCTGTTGGTACTGTTATATACAGTCCCGGCAATAATCTTCTCTGCCATATATCCTTATACGGTGAAGAAGTCTGAAAGGATTGTGACAGTGATATTTATTATCCTGTCAAGTGTAGGAATCCTTTACAATGCGTTTAAACTTTTGAGTATTTGTAATAATTTATTTTTCAATTAAAACTATAAGTTGGGATAATTGATTTGGACATATAGTTTAAAGATGGAGAGTAACATCTATGACAAGTGATTATAGAAAATGTATAATTTAATTTTAATATTATGACTATTTTTGCTTTAATGTTGAATGTATTGGCAGTTTTCCTGATGGGTTACTGCCTGAGTTTTGAGACAAGAAAGGGTTGGAGAATTGCTGATTGGGTTCTCCTGGTACTCAATGTGATTTGTATAATTTACAATATATGCAGACTGTTTGCCCCGGATTTTTTAAACAAACTCTTTAGTTAATAAGAAATTATGAAAAAGTTTTTAGTAATGTTGATGGTGTGCCTGACATTTGCAGGTTGCCGGACAGAGAGTGACAGACAGTTCCTGAACCAGGAATGTGAGAGACTTGAAAAGGAGTGCAGGAGTCTTAGATCAACCAAGAATTATCTTAATGATGAGGTGTCAAGTCTCAGGACACAAATCCGTGACCTGAATGTTGAGAAGAATGCACTCAAGTCAGGCCGTGAGGTAAAATACATTGTCAAGTTTGAGATAAAGCAGGGAACATTCACCCTTGACCCATTTGAGCATATCAAGAATAGTATGAATGCCATTGAGGTGGAGATTCCTGTGAGTAAGGATTACTACAATAGATTGAGTGTAGGCCAGGATCTGACGGATGCTTTCAAGTTCGGATCCCTGGTTATGGATGGAGACTTCTCAAGTCTTCATATGAGAGTAAAGAGTAAACGTACAGAGTGATGGATATAACATTTCTGAAAAGGTGGAGAAAGAAGGCTGAAAAGACCTATCCAGAGGAGAGGTTCGGAAAGCGTACCAAGAGATTGAGGAGGGAGTTTGTTTTGGATCAACTCTACATCTACAAAGGATTGGACAGGACATTTATGAAGTATTAACTATGAAATACAAGTTAGAAAGAGTCAGATACAATGACGGTACGAAGTCACCGTTTTGGATGATAGGAATATACAAGAATGGTGTCCGTTTTGATGAGTCTCCCCAGTACAGCAGTTTTTGGTATGCTTTTTGGGAGTGGATGAGAGTAACAATATTGTTCTAATATGGATATAAGAAGTGGAGGGAACTATCCCTCATCAGCATTAAGCAACTTTGCACCCCACCCCTTTGTGATAGATGGGGTACAGTGTAACTCAATGGAAGGATTCCTCCAGTCATTGAAGTTTGAGTCCAAGGATATGCAAAAGTATGTTTGCAGTCTGGTTGGAAAGGCGGCAAAGTTCAAGGGAAAAAATAAGAACTGGCAGCAGAAACAGGAACTCTATTGGAATGGTAAGACATACAAGAGAGACAGTGTTGAGTACCAGAATCTCCTGAACAGAGCTTACAATGCCCTTTACCAGAATGATGGATTCCGGAAAGCATTGGATGCAAGTAAGGGATGCAGTCTTACTCACTCTATGGGTAAGAATAAGATAAGTGAAACAGTACTGACAACATCAGAGTTCTGTTCAAGACTCACATATTTGAGAGATGTGGGACCCCTAAAGGAGAATTGAGTATGATAAGAAAAAGTGAGAATCCTGTCAGTGATGAGATAAAGGAACAGGCACTGGAATGGGAGGAAGTTGACGGTATTATGAGATGCCCCCATTGTCATGCAGAACTACAGGAAGAGTTTGACAATTATGAACTTGAGTCATTCGGAAGTACTGATATCATAATAACCAAAGATCCATATTTCTGTGAGTGTTCAAGTGAGATGACAGTCTATTGGAAGTGTCCCAAGTGTGGCAAACCAATAGAGGAAGGTGTAAGTTGGGATAATTGATTTGGACATATGGATACAATAATTATTATTTTGGGTATTTTGTTCATAGGTTTCATTTGGGGATTTGGACTGTGGCTTTTGGCAAAATGGAGTGGAGATGATAAGGTTTAATTAATACACTTAACATTTTGAGATATGAATGAAAGAGATATCAGAAGAATATATCCAAGAGGTAGAATTTCTTATTATGTTGATAACAGATGTGTCATTCATTGTGTGGTTGTAAGAACTCCTGATGGGAAAGAGCATATCATTGGTTAATAATAACTATGGCAAAAGTAGTTAATTTGGAAGATTTAAAAATCAAGCAATGTAATTACTGTAAGAGTTATGTACAGTATGATGACAGTGACTTGAAGGGAGACTATGAATTTACCGGTTGGGGTACAGTCCATTGGCAATATGTTACCTGTCCCCATTGTAAACAACAGATTCAATTTTAAAATATGGAAGAATTACCGGATAATTTTGTTGGTTATTTTGGTACCTGGGGTGAACCAGGACATCACTTACATCCTTTAAGTGTTTGGGTAACAAGCAGTTTTTGGTCAGCAGAATTGGATGGAGAAGAAATTGATTCAATGTTGGTACCAAAGGGTTTTAGTGTATTTGAGTATAAAGGTGTAACAATACTTGGAATTCCTCATAGTCTTGATGATAAAAGACCAGGCAGCAAAAGTCTTTTTATAGTCAAGGGTAAACATGATGCGGAATATATGGTAGAGAAGATGAAGGAATATCCTGAAATCTATGATATATTCAAGAAATTAGCAGAAAAGTATTAACAACTATGGATACAAGAGAAATAACAAGAAAGTTCCTGGATGAGATACTTTATGACAATGGTTATATCAACAGGATGGAAAAGTTTTCAGTCAAGAAGCATTGGGGAAACTGGATAGAGAAGATTGACCCGACAGTTAAAAAGGCTGTTGATGAACTTGGTGAGGATTTCTTCACTGATGATTTCATCAGTATGTTTTGTGATGGGGACTATGAGGATGTGCAAAATGCCATTAAAGAACATCCTTGCCTTAATGAGTTGTATGAATTACTCAATGATTATTTTGATTGGTTGGACTGATAAATTATGAAAAAGAAAATCAAAGTTGAAGGTATTGCCATCAAGTGTGATGGATGTAACAATTATTATGAGACAGGTGGTGAAGGTATTTTCTATCAGGATTACCTGGATAAGAATGGTGACCAGATAGAACGGGAAGCACTTGAGGAAGGTTGGGTAAAGGATGGTGACAAACATTACTGTCCGGATTGCCAAAAGAAACATAAAGAAGTATTGTAATATGACAGAGATAGATATTTATTCACTTGGTGAAAAAGATGTGTTCTGGGCTGTCATCCATAATTTTCTGGGGTGGGCACATGAATGTACTTACGGGTTAAGACTTGAACCTCACAACTATAATCCGGAAGAAAGGTATAAGGAACTCCTGAGGAAGGTTGTTGAGAAGGGTGGAATGTTGCGCATCAATCATCTGTTTAAACCATTTGTGGACTCTGATATGCCTCAATATCAACAAAAGTTCTACGATGACGGAATAAGATTGATCCGTCTCATTGTTAAAACAGAGGGATTGATTGTGGATTGGAATATAAATGATACTGAAAAAGATGTATTACAAAGATATTCTCCACCCCTGTATGATAGAATTTTTGGAGATAAATAGACATTATAAAATTGATAGGATATGACAGAAGAAAATGACCTTTATTTATATTTAAATATTAATAAAATGAAATATACAACTCCTGAACAGAGCAAGAAACTCATTAAGTTGGGATTAGATCCCAACACTGCTGATATGTTCTACTGTTATGGTATGAATATTTGGACAAATGAGTGGGGATATGATAAAGAACCCACTGTCAATGGTGAAGAATTATATATGGATGTAGGAGATCTTCCCTGTTGGAGTACAGATGGTTTACTTGGGTTAATCAAATGTTGTACAAGATGTGAACCAACTCTGAGGATAGATAAAAGGTGGAACATCTTTGCATCACAGGGTGACAATGTATTTCGATCCTATGACATAAACCCCAAAGGATATGAAACTCTGTTTTCAGCTGTCTATGAACTGGTGGTGTGGTTACTTGAAAACAAACTTATAACCAAATAAAAAGAGAGATATGTGGTGGAAAATTTTATTGTGTGTACTGTTCGCATTCGGACTCATAGGTGCCGGATGTGATGGTGTTGATGATCCGTTTTGAGTATGACATTTGGAGATTTAAAGAAAGACCTGGTAAAGGCTATACTTGAGCATCCCTCATTGTATAAGGGAGAGTATTGGGTGTTTGATATTCTGACTATAGATTACATATCAGATAATCATACCGTGTTCGCTGAATATACCCTTTGGGAATATGATAATGATTTGAATCCTATTCACAAACTTGTGAATTATGAATTAATGGATGTTTGATATGACAAGAATTGAATTTTTGGAGACTCTCACAAGGAGAGCAAAGGAGTATAGGAAACTTACGGAAAGCATCAGCAGGAACAGACATCTGACAGGACTGTCTGAACAACCGGCAGCCGGAGTGGTTGATGGAGTTCTTGTGGACTTCATAAACTTTATCGGAGTGAAGTATGGCATTGACTATGCATTGAGTGTTGAGGACCTGGACAAGGAGGAATTTCAGAAGGATGTTTGTTGAGTTATGGACAAAATAAGAAAAAAGGCACTTGAAGCATATCCTGTGGATGCAATCTGCCGGACCGCTTTCACATCAGATGGTCTCCAGACCCTTATGGAAGACAACAATGAAAGGGGCAGGATGGCATATATGGAAGGATACAGGAGGGCACTTGAGGATGCAAAGGAATGGCTCAGGAACCATGTCGGAGAATATTGGTATGATGATTATGATGTTGGCTGTCCTGATGAACTTATAGAGGATTTTGATAATGATTTGAAATAACCAAGGATTATGATAAACAAACTGACAGGAAGACACTGCTGTGACAATGTTGAGGATTATTACAAGTATGTGATAAAATGTCCCTGCTGCGGAACGATTTTGAATTTCGCAAAGCAGGATGTATATAAGGCGGAGGATGACTGTCTCATTCACCATGAATATGTCAATTGTCCGGAGTGTAATGAGGAGATACAGCTCAGTGATGACGAATATTACGGATGAGAAAGAGTGGAGACAAAAATCTCCACTTTTTTCATAAATACCTTATATATGTAATGTAGAATTATGGGAATTGTAAAATCATTCAAGGAGTTTGTCAATGAGAAAACTGAACTTCCTGAAATATCTGATGAAAATAAAGAATTGTTGAGGCAGTTCTTTGATTTTTTACTTGAAGCAAATAAAAGACCAAAAGCAAAATACCATCTTGCCATCAACACAAATAATGATCCAGTATGGAATGGTGAAATTGATGAGAGGTATAGACATATATGGGATAATTTTGTTGATCAATTGAAACAACTAACAGGTATAATTCCTATGAGGGTTATTGAAGAGGTTGTAGACAAAGATGGAAACTGTATAGACCCTAATTTCAGAAATATCCTTGTTGATTTAGATGAGGATTATATTGCAGAATTTGATGAGGATGAGTTAACATTTAGGATTCCAGCTGAAAGTTTTATTGATGAAGATGGTGCCAAATTCATTCAAGATGAATTATTGGAGGTTACAGTAGAAGGATATGAACCAAAACATACATATGAGGAAGATGATTTCCCATTTGATAATTATCCATATGAGGAAGGAAAAATAAAGAAATTTTCAAAGTTTGTCAATGAAAATAAGAAACAGAAGAGTGAGGATTAATCCTCACTTTTTCATAAATAATTTATATAAGAAATAATATTAAAGAATATGGATAATAGTGTTAAAACCTTTAAGGAATTCTCAAGTAATAAAGATACTAAATTGATTAAAGATTTCTATAAGGCAATTGAAAATTGCCTATCTGGAGAAATGGCAGACCCTGAATGGGGAAATGGTGATGGTATAGAAGTGAAAGCTGAACTTGAAGACAGTGAACTGTATTGTGTTGTAAAGGGACATGAAGATACAAGAGAACAGATAAAGGAAATATTTGTTATATATCATGCTCATTCTGCTGCTGATGTTCTTTTTGCAATAACAGATGATTATATCTATATTCCTTTTGAGGATGTTGTAAACCTGGAGGAATTGACAGAGAAATTACTTGAAATATATAAATAATGATAATATTAAGAATAAAAGACCAGACATTTCAGTCTGGTCTTTTTCATACCCCATAAATACCTTATATATTGAATTTTAAAATGACAGGTTATGTTGCCTGTCTAAATTGGATTTAAAAGAGTGGAGATTTTTCTCCACTCTTTTTTGTCATACCCATAAATAATTTGTAATGAACTAAATTAAAAAAATGGGTATGATAAATTTAAAGAGTTTTGAAGATTTTGTGGTAAAATATGCACAGGAATCATTGAAAATTCAAAATAGACTTAATGAAGGTGTAGAGTTTGAAAAGAACATTTATGGTAACATTATAAACATCACTAATAAAAAATGTCTTGTCATCAATGACTTTATTCTTGCATTGGAATTGGAAGATAAGAATAATGAGGTATATTGTCTTTATTATGACAATTCTGAACCAGAATACACAAAGGATTTACCAAAAAATTATCAGTTTGTAGATTTATCACAGAGTATAGAAAATATAAGAAAGCAAATCTCAAAGATTTTTGATAAGACTTGGAAATTGAATAAGGATTTGATGTTTGATTATATCATTAATATCTCCCCAAAGACACAACCAGGATTACAATATAAGACTATTGCTAATGTAAGTTCATTTATTTTCTGTTACCCATTCCTCAAAATTAATGGTAAAAAGAGTACAAAGGATGAAAGAAATGATAGGGTGATTATATATAGAAGGGGTTGTTCTGTCTATTATTCATTTGATGAAAGTAATGTTATGGATGAATTTGACAGACTCATTTATGATTGCAGGGGAATTTCAGTTAAAAGAGGTAGAAAAATTTCTTCAGATGAATGGAATAAGTTTGATAAGAAAGACAAATCAATAAGATATTTGGTTGCTGTCTTCTCAGAGGATGAGGAAGATGATGCAATTAATAACAGAAATACAGAATCAGTTAATCTTGATGAGGAGGATTATACCTGGGATCCGGAAGTGGGGAGAGATGATGACCACCCATTCGTAGGTATGAGTGAACCAAAGATTTATGCATTCAGTAGTGAGGAGGTGAATGGTATATTAAAGAATCACAGTGAAGGAGATTGTATCAAAGTTGGTGATACAAACAGAACAGTGTCAAAAAGACTTTCTGAATGGAGAGAAAAGTTCCCTGATTTGGTAAGGTTGAAATCCTGGGATGCTGTCATTGATGGTGTTGGTGAAGGAGTTGATGGTAAGATATTCAGAGATTACACTATTCATAAATTGTTGAAAACTGATGTCAATGATGAATATCATAAGGAGGGTAAGAAGATTACCCATGTTGAACTGGATGAATTCCCAAAAGATTTTATTGATAGTAAGAGATGTTCAAAGGAGTTCTTCAGGAACTGTACAATAGATGATGTACAGCATGCAATAGACATCTTGAAAGAAAGATGTAGAGATAATAGGTCTCAATTCCTGTATAATCTGAAGGATAATTCAGACAAGGGTGATGATGCAATATTACCAACACATGATCATCATGGTGGATTTGTTGACAGAAACATTCAGAAAGATACCATTGATAAATTTGTAAAGAGACTGAAAGAGGGTAAGAAGAAGATGTTGATGTATGCTGTGATGAGGTTTGGTAAGACCTATGTTTCTTGCAGATGTGCCCAGAAAATGCCAAACAACAGATTCACAGTTATTGTAACAGCAAAACCTGGTGTAAGAAATGAGTGGACCGGAACAGTAAATCCCAATAATGAGTTTACAGGATATGATATGTATGATGCCACTGACAGAAAAGGTGGATTGAGTGAGATGCTCAATAAATGGGCGGAAGGAAAGGAAGGTGCAGAACCAACACTTGAAAGTTATTTTTCATATCCTGAAAACAGTAATAAGCACATTATGTTATTTTCATCTCTTCATGATTTGTTTGGTGACACAAAAACAATGAAGATAAAAAAGGAGGTCAAGGATAAACATAAATGTTTTGAAGGTTTTCCGGTTGATTTGCTGATTATTGATGAATGTCACTATGGTACACAGACTGGTAATTTTGGTGCTGTGATCAATGAAAGGGAAAATCCTCAATTGAAAGAGTTTACAAAGACACTTAATCTGACAAATACAGTCAAACTATATTTGTCAGGTACTCCATATGAATTGTTGCTTGATGATAAATTTAATGATGATGAGGTTATATCAACCATTGGATTTATGGACATCATTGATGCTAAAAATGAATGGGATAGAGAACACAGGGAAGCAATAGAGGCTGGTGATGAAAAATGGGAAGACAATCCATATTTTGGTACACCGGAGATGTTGGAGTTTGGATATAACCTTGAAGATTTCAAACTGTCAGAATACAGTGAAGACTTCACCACTACATTTTCACAGTTGTTCCTGTGTAATAAAGTGGATGAGGAAGGCAATAAGGTTGGGAATGATAAACCCGGAAGATGGGAATTTGTTCATAAGCAGGATGTGATTGATATATTTGAAATCCTTGATGGTACCAAGGATAAGGAAGGATTGGTGTCATTCCTGGATGTTCCTGAAATCAAGAAAGGAAATATGTGTAAGCATATTGTAATCACATTACCAAATACAAACTGTTGTGATGCTCTTGAAGATTTGCTTATTGAGAAGAGAAATGAGTTTGAAAATTTTGGTGAGTATAAAATCATAAAGGCATCAACAGCAAATGGTGATATTGATACTGAAAAAGTAAAGAAGTTAATAGATACCCATATCAAAGCGGGAAATAAGACCATTACATTGACTTGTGATAGACTCTTGACTGGTGTAACTATTAAACCCTGGGATACTATGTTCTTTATGAAGGATTGTGCTTCTGCTCAGGAGTATGACCAGGCAAAGTTCAGGATTATGACTCCATATGTTAAAAATGTGAAGAGTATTGATATTGATGAGAGTGGTAATCCTATGAAGGGTGAGTCAACAAAGGTCAATATGAAACCACAGGTTCTGTTTGTTGACTTCTTACAGAACAGAATTGTTGAGATGAAACTTCGCAGATATGAAGCAGAGGCAACCGCAGAAGGAAGTGATGATTACAGTGAAAGGGAATTAAGGAGTAAGATCAATAGGGAGAAAGGATCAATCACATTATTGTTATTGAAGAATGGTAAGTTTGTATCCGGTAGTAGTGCCGATGTTGGAAAGATTGTTATGGACATCAGGGAAAAGAGGGCAACTGCTATGTCTTTTGATGAGGTGTTGAATGAATCTGATGGTTTGTCTGATCCATCAAAGGAAGAGATAGAATATATGCTTGAGCATGAAATAAAGAGGACTACAACAGATAAGTCATCAACAAAGACAACTGTTGAATTGAGAAGTAAATTGGAAGGATCAAAGCCACCCCATAAAGATACTGGAGATTCAGATTCAGATGAAGAAGATGAAGAAACCAGGACCAGAATATCTCTGGCAGAAAAGATGAGGAAAAAGAAAGAGGAGGATCCAGAGGGTTATAAGAAACTGGTTAAGGTCATCAAGGAGGCCAGGAAGACCATCATCAAGGATATATTGATGTATATTCTCTTGAAGAACAGGGGTAATAAATCAAAGATTGCCGGTACAGATGAGATTGATGAGAATTCAGAAGAGGATACAACATTGTCAACAATTGATAAATTTGGTGACTTGAGAGACAGTTTCCACCATTATACTGGTTTTGAAAGAAAAAATGTTGCTGACACACCGGTAGATAAGATACCAGATCAGATGAAGGAGAATGATAAGATTATCTGTAGTATTTTCTGTGAAGACCTGGATATAAAAGAACCGGATTATGATGACCCACATAAGGTAAGTGATACTGTTAATGAGATATGGGAGACAATATTGGCATGGTGGAATATCATAAGAAGAAATCCACATGATAAAAATATTGTATTGCGCTCATTCTCAAATATGCAGGTTAAGTATAAGAAATTTGAAAAGGCAGGTGTTGATAGGTTTGAAAGTTTAAGAGGAGTACTATCAAAGTATTCAAGACTGGGAGAGACAGAGGTTGTTACCCCACCAGAAGTATGTCCAAAATTATTTGAAAATGTTGTTATTTTTAGTAGAAAGTATAATCCTTTAATTCTGGATTGTTATGGTGGT
>Ga0265299_10002540_pt1 | contig 18597 bp, 13 predicted proteins | sample AusTroGonzalo_MG_4_FD_193485 | JGI IMG/M metagenome (GOLD analysis project Ga0265299, IMG submission 193485) | Bovine rumen microbial communities from tropical cattle in Woodstock, Queensland, Australia - Gonzalo_02 | ecosystem: Host-associated > Mammals > Digestive system > Stomach > Rumen ... | reverse complement strand
ATGAGGCGAGAGGCAAGAGGCTTGAGATATATCAATCCTCTGCAGTTCTCTCGATTATTTCGAGACACATACGACTGTTGTGATACGGACATTTCCAGAACCCGGCTTTGTCGTCAGTGGTGTTCAGACTTCCGTCTTTACGCCTGCTCCAATACCACTCACCGTTGTCCCAGTCCACCAGCTGGTCCTTAATATATTGCCAACATTTTTCAGCTTTTTTAATCGCATTCTCGTCGCCAAAGTTCTGCCATATATTAAACCAGCCCACCACGTTTTCAGCCTGTACCCACCAGTGCAGATCGTCGTCCACGCGCCCAGTGTCAAGGTTAGCCTCATGTATCAGCGAGCCGTCAGCATTCAAACCTTTCTCCGATGCCACAGCCACTTTTTGCACAATGCTTTCCACCTTCTCAAGCACGTTCTCATCGCCAAGCACAAGCGCAGCCTCATGCAGCAGCCAAGAGCACTCTATGTCGTGCCCATAGCTCTCCAGATGCCCTGCACCTCTTGTCCAGTCCATCTCAAAGAACAAGTCAAGATGATTGGTTTTAGGATTCAGTATTTTGTCAGTAAAAATACCAATAATATTTCTTAGCGATGCCTCAACACTTACCATGGTCTCCACAGGCACGCTTATGCCTACAGGAAGCACCGAGCCAATGGCAGGCACGTAGCCGCACTGTTCCTGCGCACGCATCTCTTTCAGGCAGCGCAGCAGGTTGGCATACGCCTCCATAATATGCAGGTGGGTGTTCTGCGACTTTGGATAGTTGGCATCCAGCTCCGACAGCCTCATATCCTCTATCTTACCCCACTCTCGCGTGCAGGCCTCAATATATCCGTTCTTCTCCTCGTCAAAGGCGTGCTCCTCTATGCAGTCATACAAGTCCAGTGCATACTCCAGTGCCTCTCTGTCGCCTGTGGCGCGTGCATACTCACTCAGTCCGTATATGGCAAAGGCAATGGCATAGAACTGCTTCTTTGTGTCAAGCGGCTCGCCCTTGCAGTCCACACTCCAGTACACCCCACCGTATTCGGGGTCAATAAAGTGCTCTATAAGGTAGTCTTTCGCACGCGTTGCAGCATCAAGCAGCTCCTCGTTCTGCAGCACCCTGTAGGCAGCCGCAAATGTCCACAGTATGCGGGCGTTGAGTATGGCCCCTTTCTCAGCCTCTGGGTGCAACTGGTTGTTGCCGTCCATCCTGCCGTAGAAACCGCCATTCTCCTCGTCCTTCATCTTCTCAAGCCAGAAGGGCAGGATGTTGTTTTCCAGCACATCCTGCATCTCCCGCTTCATCATATCTACACGTTGGTTCATTTCTTAATAGGATAAATCCATGTAAGCAGTATAATCAGTCCAGCTATCACTGCTGGGAACAGAGAGAACAAGCTCCACACCATCGTCAGTACCGAGTCGGTAATCGATGCGGGGTCAACCATTGTGTTACCCATATCATCAGTAATCATGCTTGCACCAGCCAATCCAAGGAACAGTGCTACCAGCGAGCCAGAGATGGCAGTACCGAACTTCTGTGCCATTGTACCCGATGAGAAGATAAGTCCTGTTGATGATGTACCGTTCTTCTCAGTAGCATAGTCAGCCACATCGGCATACATACTCCACAGCAGTGGCGAGTAGAGTCCTATTCCTATAGAGGTAAGCACCACCAATGCCACCATCACCCAGATGTAGCCGGGATCCATTGGCACAAAGAAGAATGCCACCGAGAATACCACACAAATCAGCGCAGCCATCATAAAGGCCATACGCTTTGAACCCACGAACTTTGTGAATGCAGGCGACACACCGCCGAATATCATACACGTAAGCTCACCAAAGGTCATAAACACTGTGTAGTTAATAATCAGTCCGCTAACGGTCACGTCGCCATGCAGACAGTATTCTATCATATATCCAGCCACAGCATAACGGAATCCGTTAAAGAAGTTAGTGCATATACCTATCAGTGTAAGGATAATCCAGGGCTTGTTCTTAAACAAATCGCCAAACTGCTTGAACGAGAATTTCTCTGCACGTACTGGCTTCAGGCGCTCCTTGGTAAGGAATCCGCACGCCAGTGTTCCAGCAGCAGCAATAAATCCGAAGAAGGCACCCAGCACAGCATACTGATGCTGCTCTGTTCCGCCCACCAGTCGCTGCAGATATGGGAACGACAGCAGTGTTATGAATCCCATTGCATAGGCACCCACCATACGGAAGCTTGAGAACTGGTTCTTCTCGTTGTCATCGTCGGTCATCACACCCAGCAGCGATCCGTAAGGCACGTTCACAGCAGTGTACATAGCCATCATCAGCAGATACAGGCTGTACGCCCAAATGCGCTTGCCAGTAAGCCCGAAGTCGGGAGTGTACAGCAGCAGCGCAAACACCAGTCCGAAGGGTATTGCACCGAATATCAGCCATGGGCGATATGTTCCCCACTTGCTCTGGGTGCGGTCAGCCAGCGAACCCATCAGTGGGTCGGTAACCACATCAAACATACGCGCAATGAGCATCAGTGTTGCTGCATCGGCAAAGGTAAGTCCAAACACATTTGTAAAGAACAGCGGGAAGGCTATCGACATAATTTTCCATGTGATACCTCCAGCAGCTGCATCGCCTAAGGCGTAACCGATTTTTTCTTTTAAACTAGCCATGGTTTAATAATTGTTACATTTTTACATTTTTACATTTTTGTTCTTCGCAACGAGTCGCTTGATCGTTTCAACGCTTGCGGCGGTGTAGTATCCATCCTCCGGGGTGTTCATGCAGTAATCGATAAGCTTATCGATTGTCGATGTTGCCACGTGCATGCGAGTGTCGGCCGATGCATAGTAAATAAACACCTTTCCGTCTTCATCAGCTATCCATCCGTTAGCAAACGCCACGTTCATCACGTCGCCCACATACTCGTTGCCCTCAGGCACAAGGAAGTATCCGCCCGGACGTGCTATCACCTTCGTTGGGTCATCAAGCGCCGTCATATACATATATAATACGTAGCGCAATCCGTCGGCTGTGGCGCGCACGCCGTGAGCCAGGTGCAGCCATCCCTTAGGAGTCTTTATTGGGTGCGGACCCTCGCCGTTCTTCACCTCAGTAATGGTGTGATACTTGCGCTCGTATATAATCGTCTCTTCCTTTATCTCCGCATGTGTAATGTCGTCAACCAGCGCCCATCCTATACCGCCACCGCTACCAGTGTCAATAAATCCATCCTGCGGACGTGTGTAAAAAGCATATCGACCATCCACAAACTCAGGGTGCAGCACCACGTTACGCTGCTGACTCTTAGTCTTCAGGTCGGGCAGTCGGTACCACGTCTTCAGGTCCTTTGTTCTCGCTATGCCTGCAGTAGCTGTTGCAGCACTCAGGTTGCCCGGTTCGCTGTCGTCGTGACGCTCGGCACAGAACACACCGTAAATCCAGCCGTCCTCATGCTGAGTCAGTCGCATATCGTACACGTTTGTTGCAGGTATCACGTCGTCTGGCATGGTTATAGGCTCCTCCCAGAAACGGAAGTTATCCACGCCGTTAGGACTCTCAGCCACAGCAAAGAAGCTCTTGCGGTCGGCCCCCTCCACGCGTACCACTAATATATATTTCCCCTGCCATTTCATTGCGCCAGCGTTCAGTGTGGCGTTGCACATTATGCGCTGCATCAGGTAAGGGTTGTCAGCCTCGTTAAAGTCGTATTTCCACTCCAGGGGCACGTGCTCAGCAGTCACCACGGGGTACTTATACTTATCGTATATACCGTTGCCCCACTCTATCTTTTCGTTCTTGCGGCTCAGCAGCTCCTCGTGGTGAGCCCTCAGCGCTGCTACTTTCTTCTCAAATTCGCTCATATCTTGTTTTTGTTTTACCTACGGATTATTATTTAATGTCCTCCAGGAACAATGTATTCTTTTTGTTATACAACTCACGGAAGTAAGGTGCGTCAGGCTGGGCGGGCGATGGTCCGAACCACTCCTCACGATAGTTTCTCCACACCAGGAAGTAGCTGATGTTATGCTTATCCAGCACAGGAGTCAGCGTCGATGTCCACCATGTCGGGTCAGTCAGGTTCTTCAGTCCGCACTCCGTCAGCGCAGCTATCTTGTTTCTGCGCTCCGCAAACTTCACCAGCATGGCAAGGTTAGCGTCCAGCTGAGCCACAAAGTCCTCCTTTGTTCCCCACTGATATCCGTCTATTCCCACCAGCTGTATGCGCTCGTTGCCAGGGTAACGCTCCAAGTATTTCTCCTCAGTCAGGTCGGGCGCCATTCCAGGCGAGTATGCCCACAGCAGATTGTCGAATCCGTCGGCATCCAGCTTGTCCTGCAGCATGTTCCACAGCGCCCTGTACTGCTCAGCCGTGCACAGCTTCTCGCCCCACCAGAACCAGCTGCCTGTGTTCTCGTGCCACGGACGGAATATCACTGGTATCTTGTTGCCAGTGCTGTCCTTCAGCGTTGCCAGGAAGTCGCTCACCCTCTGCATCCACACCTTGAATAGCTCGTGCTTTGCTCCTCCCTCAAGTATGCTCTTCACCACCGTTGTGTCCGTCACGTCCCATGCGGTACCCTCTGGGAATTTCTGCCCTGCCAGTCCGCCGCCCTCTATTGTTGTCAGCGGGTTGCGTGGGTGCCAGCTAATGGTTATTATACCACCGCGCTCGTGGTGCTTTATTATCTCCTCCGTCATGCGTGTAAAGGGCACGCTGTCCAGGTTCTTCTTGTCGCCCATCTCTATGCCGCCCAGTTCAAAACCCATCACTGCAGGCCAGTCGCCACAGGTATTTTTCACGTCGCTGCTGTCAGCCACGTATTCCCATGTCAGCCCATAGAACGGATCGTCCTGATGTCCGAACATATAGCCATGCTTTCTCAGCGTGTCCAGTCTCATCTCCAGCTGATCCCTCACGCTTCTCTCCACGCACGTTTTCTTCTGTCCCGTGCAGCCGACAATCATCATCGCCCCCACAGCGATAGTCAATAATTTTTTCATTTCTCTAAATTCTAAAATCTAAATTCTTAATTATTCAAAGTTTTCGGTTGCAAAGTTACTACATCTTTCTATAATATAAGTACTTTATTTTATCCAATAGTAGTACTATTTTGTCAATTTGCTCATACGGTCCACCTGCGCCTTTATCACTCCCAGTGTCGATGTGTCGCCAGCAAACACCGAGTTCAGTCCTTGCGCCTCCTGTGCAGGGTCGCCCGTATAGTCGTCGCCCACCTGCCACTGCTCCTCGTGCTTAGGCTGTGCATATCCGCCCCATCCCCAGAAGTTGCATCCAGCAAAGTATCCGCCCTTCTCCGCATTGTCGCCCACCAGACTGAACACGTATTCGTAGAATCCGTCACGCCCCTTTGTCGGTGTGCCCAATGCAAACTTAAAGCCGTCACGCGGATATCCGAACTCCTCCATCACCAGTGGTTTCTTTATTTTAGCGCATATATCTAAGTGTCGGTCTATATACTCTTTGGTATTTTCTTTTGCCCGAGGCAGATTCTCTATCAGCGAGTCCTGCTTAGCCCATCCCCAGTTGTAAGGCCACAGGTGTATGTTAGCATAGTCAATGTTCTTATCCGCCGTTATGCGCTCCCAGCAGTCAAAGTCGCCCTCGCAGCCCCATGCGCCCTCGCTACCTATACTAATAAGGTGGTTAGGGTCCAGGCTGCGTATCAGTGCCGATGCCTCGCTCAGCCATTTCTCAAAGGCAGGCAGAGCCTCCTTCTTAAATGCTCGCGGCTCGTTACCTATCTGCCAACTCATTATCGCCGGGTCGTCCTTATACGCGCGGCCAGTATAGCGGTTTGTGCGTCCTATTATGAATTTCACGTAGTCATAAAACAGCTGATGTGCCTTCTCGTTAGTGGCATATTTGCTCATTGCCTCCATAAACGCAGGATACCCCACGTCGTTAGGTCTCGGCTGTTTTCCCTCGCCAGCATGCTCTAAATAGAAACCGTATCCGCCGCTCCATTCCCACGAGTTGTTCAGGTACAGCACAGCCACCATCTGGCGTTTTCCCATCTCCTGCAGCAGATAGTCCAGCCCCGCCAGTATCGTGTCGTTATACACCCCCGGTGCCACCTGCAGTGTAGGCTCCACCTTTGTTGTTACGCCACGCTCACCGTCGCTGCCCACCAGTATTCGCAGGTTGTCTATGCCCATCTCCTTCATTTTGTCCAGCTCGCGTGTCAGGCGGTCGCGATCGCCGCCCTGCCCTTCCGATGCCAGTATAGCACCATACCAGAAGTTTGTGCCCACGTAGTAGTAAGGCTTACCGTCCTTCACAAAGTGCCCGTTCTCCACCTTCACAAAGCTTGGCTCCTGTGCAGTGTTGCTGGCGCAAGCTGTCAAGCATAGAGCCAACACTATTATGGAAAGCGGCGTCTTCTTCTGTTTCTTTTTCTTCTGTATCTCGTATATCAGCGATATCACCGATATTACCACGCCCATCATTCCAACAAGCAGTATTATCAAATCAAAATTTTCCTTAGCCCAGTTTGCTATCATATCCATTTATAATTAATTTATGGTGAGTAATACTTTATAATTTCGTGCAAAGATAAAAATAAATAATGTAACTAACAAATAAATAAGGAAAATTCCCAAAAATATTTTTCGAGGGTATATAATATCGGTTATTCGACGCGGTTACACGGTTACGCGGTTACTTTTGAAAATACGGAAACGGAGAGCATGTAGGAAGGAAAATATATAATAATATATTCTATAATATATATTATATTATAATATAATATATATTATAGAGCTCGTAACACAAGAAATTCATAACACAAAAATTCAAAAGTAACCGCGTAACCGTGTAACCGCGTTGTTTCGTGAACAAACTATTAATATAAACTTTATTTGTTGGTCGAAAGAAAAGTGTACGAGTCAACTATTATTGGAATATATACAACTAAATTAGTATAAGACATCACACCGAAAGGAAAAAGTCGTAGAAAGTAATAATCAGCCTATTTTCTAACACAGAATCGTGCCGTAACTTCTTGAACCATAAAATTACGGTAATTAAACAGAAAGATTACGGCTCGTGGGCCATGAAGTGGTACGCCATTTTGATTAACTACATTTAACGGAAATAATTCGAGAATTATTTTTTGGTTAGGCTTTATCTTCGTACCTTTGCATTGTCAATCATAATAAACAGAACCATTAAGCCCATCAATTTCTCACCTATTAGGTTTATTTAACATGCATTTCGGCAACTTTTGGCTCGCTCGGGCGTATATATTAATGAATAGATTACTTGAAGAAACTAAATTTATAGGATACGAAAAGGTATGAAAAGACTATCATTACTGACTCTCGCGGCATTGTGCTCTGTGGGCGCAATGGCTCAGACTAAAGCGGACTCACTAAGAGCCGACAGCATTTTTAAATCGCTTGAACTACAAGGGGTAGAGATTGTTAAGCAGAAAGCATTGGTGAAATCGGACATCGACAAGATTACGTATAACATAGAGGATGATCCGGACTCGAAATCGAACTCGACACTGGAGATGCTACGAAAGGTGCCGATGGTGACAGTGGACGGTGAGGACAAAATACAGGTGAACGGATCGAGCTCATTTAAGATTTACGTGAACAGCAAACCTAACCAGATGATGAGCAACAACCCGAGCGAGGTGCTGAAAAGCATGCCGGCAAGCAGCATTAAGCGAATAGAGGTGATAACAAACCCGGGGCCGAAATACGACGCTGAGGGCGTGGGAGGTATACTGAACATTATAACGCACAGCAAGAGCATAGAGGGATATACTGCGACATTCAACGCTAACGCGGGCAACCAAGGACTGGGCGGAGGCGTGTATGCCACCGTGAAGAGCGGAAAGCTGACAGTGAGCGCAAACATGGACTACAGCTACTACGACCGCCCTACAAGCTACTCGGGGAGCACACGAAAGACAATAGGGAACATAACGGAATCGTCGTCGGACATAGAGAGCGAGGGAACATCGAAATATCACGGCGACTCGAAATACGGCTCGATAGAGGCAAGCTACGAGATTGACTCGCTGAGACTGATAACGGCGGCTTTCGACCTGTATGGGGGCAGCAGCACAAGCAACGGTGAGAGTTGGGCGCTGGCCACATCGCCGCTTACAGGAAACCAGCTGTACAGCTACAACACGCTGCGACACTCGAAAAGCAAATATGCGTATGTGGATGGCGGTATAGACTATCAGCGCACGTTTAAGACGGAGGAGAAGCTGTTTACGCTGTCGTACAGAATAGGCAGCGAGCCTGATGCAAGCGACTCACAGACAGATTATGCCGACCTGAGGGCTGCCGACGGATGGGAGAAGTTTATAGAACGACTGAAGAGGCAGCGCGACGACGGCAGCGAGAACACTGTGGAGCACACTTTCCAGGTGGACTACACCACGCCGTTTGCTAAGCATCACACCATAGAGACGGGACTGAAGTACATTCTGAGAAACAACACATCGGAGGACGACAGATACGAGATGGATGTGATGGACTATGAGCACTCGTCGCACTACAAGCATCGCAACGACATACTGGCGGCTTATCTAGGCTACGGACTGAAGATAAAGAAGCTATCAGGACGACTGGGACTACGCTACGAGCACACGCTGCAGGATGTGGAGTATAAGTTAGGACCCGGAACGGACTTCAGCCAGCACTTTAACGACCTGGTGCCATCGGCAAGCTTGGGATTAAAGCTGGGACAGACAACAAACCTGCGACTGGGATACAACATGCGAATATATCGCCCAAGCATATGGTATCTGAACCCGTATCTGGACGACTCTACGCCAACAAACATTAACCAGGGTAACCCTAACCTGGACAGCGAGAAGAGTCACAACATAAGTTTTACATTCAGCAAGTTCACACCTAAGTTCAACATCAACCTTACCACGCAGTACACGTTTACAAACAACAGCATTGAGAACGTGGTGAAGATGATGCGCGACACTGACATACCGGGACTTAAGAACCCCACTGGCATGGATGTGCTATACACGAGCTACGAGAACATAGGTCGCAGTCAGAGTTTCAATCTGAACGCATACGTGAACTGGAACGCGAGCAAGAACACGCGCGTGTATGTGAACAGCCGACTGAGATATACGGATATGAACGACGGTGGAACTCTATCGAACAGCGGATGGGCGGCTTTTGCCTATGGTGGAGCTCAGCAGACGCTGCCTAAGGACTGGAACATATCGCTAAACTTCTACGCCTATACGCCAAGCATCATGCTTCAGGGACGCGGAAGCAGCTATAGCAACTACACGCTATCAATACAGAAGTCGTGGATGAAAAAGCGACTGAACCTGACGCTTTCGGCATCGAACTTCCTGAAGAAGTACAAGACGTTTGACTACCAAACCACGGATACTTACTTCGAGGCGGCCAACTGGTCGAAGGATGTGGCACAGCGATTCTCTGTAACCGTAAGCTATCGCATAGGTGAGCTGAAAGCCAGCGTGCGCAAGGCGGAACGCTCTATCAGCAATGACGACGTGAAGAGCGGCGGCGGAAACAGCAGCGGCGGAGAGAAATAATTTTTCTGTTTTTCTTTGGTAATCGAAAATAAATATCTATCTTTGCAGCGATTATATAATTTAAAAAACTAAAAATAGTACAACTATGAATGAAGAAGTTTTGAATCAAAGTGAGAACAATCAGTATGAATCAACACTGAAAGTGACTGAGACGATGAAGGTGGATCTGCTTAGCGCTGCTAAATGGACAAAATTCTTGTGCGTGGTGGGATGCATTGGCGTGGGACTGATGCTGATAGCTGCTGTTTGCATGATGTTTTTCGGTGCGTTGGCATCGAAAATGCTGGACACCATGATGCCTTTAGGACCACTGATGGGTGTGGTGTATATAATAATGGCTGCTCTGTATATATATCCGATACTGAAGGGTTTCCAGTTTGCTAACGGTGCAAAGGCTGCTTGCCTTACAAACGACCAGTATCAGCTGGCACGAGGATTTGCAGGACTGAACAGTCTGCTGAGGTTTATGGGTATACTGACAATAATTGTGATTTCAATATACGCTATAATACTGGTGTTTACATTGCTGTTTGCTGCAGTAGGTTTAGCAGCCATGCAATAAAAGAAAAAACAAAGCAAAAAAAAATTGGAGCCTGCAGTTTTGCAAGCTCCATTTTTTTTATGTTTTAATTGATGCCTAAGCGCTCAACTTCGAAGTCGGAAGCGGAGAACCACTGCGACTTGAATGGCTTGCCTGTGAATTTAGAATCGGAGGTTACACCATATACAAGGGTATCCTGTGAGTCGATCTGGATGGTTACAACAACCTTGCTCCAACCGAAACCGTTACCTGCGTTTACTTCCTTCTCGGCAGAACCATCGAGGGCGTTCTCCCAGATTTCTCCCTCGGTATTACCGTAGTGAGGAACCTCTACAAGCTTAACACCATACTTCTTGCTGCTGGTGGTGGCGAAGATATAACAGCCTGATCCCTCGGCACGGGCGCTACAGATGATGCGATAGGTGCCAGGCTCTACAGGCAGAGTCTTCTCGGCCTGATATACCTGCTGACCGTTGGGGTTCCATGCGTCGAGGTAAGCACGGTCGGGGTCGCCTGAATAGTGCTCGCCCTTACGAACATAGCAGTCGAAGCAGTTCTCGTGCTTGGTGAGAGTCCAACCGCCCTTGCTGAGGTAGCTCTTGCTGAGCTCGTCCATCTTGATACCCATATAAGAATTGCGGTCTTCCTGCTTAGCCACCAGTGCCTTCTTGGTTTGCTTAAGGATGCTTACCGATGAAGGTACAAGCACGCACAAGGCTACTGCAAACACTGCCCATGTGGCAATGCGCTCAATCTTGCCCACGCCCTTGCGGATGAGCATCCAGATGACAGCTGCAATGACAACGTGAAGCGCAAGGATGTAGGATGTGAACAACCCTGGGGTATTATTCTCAATGTCGGCAAGACCCAGACGCTCAAGTGTGAATGGCAGATTAACGCCCTCGGGCATCATGCGATGGGCAATAACCTCCATGGCCAGCAGAATCATGGGTACTGCCCAGAATATGGCTACGACAGAAATAATTACGATAAGAATGTTTTTACATACGTTGATAGTTGTACTTTTTTCCATATTACATTATATTATTAGTTCTCAAAAAAAATAATCAGTTGCTATGATATGCCACAAGGCCCTGAAGGGGGCTCTGCATGATGGTGCCAACCTGATACCCCTGCATCTGGATGATGAGCTTGAGTTGCTCCTGATAATACCAGGCAATGCTGCCTACAAACGACACGGGGAGGTCGCGACGACCATAGCGTGCAAGGTGGTAGCTGGCAAAATCGTTGAAGGTGGTATAGACCAGCTGGCGGATGCCCTCGTCGTCGAGATGACGATGGATGAACTCTGACAGCGATGCCAGGAAACGGTTGGCCTGTGGCTGGCGATAAACCTTATTGATAATTTCGGACAACTGCATGCCTGTTTCGCGCTCGAAAGCGGCCTTGATGTTCTGCGAGAGAACACCTGTATAGAGGTCGTGCAAAAGATGCTTGCCAAGAACGGCGCCACTGCCCTCGTCGCCAAGGATATAGCCTAAGGCGGGGGTGTTGTGAACAATCTCCTTACCATCGTAAACGCATGAGTTTGCGCCCGTTCCAAGGATGCAGGCTATGCCACTCTGGCCACCACAAAGGGCGCGACAAGCACCAAGCAGATCGCTATGAGCCTCGACGGTATGAGCAGCAGTAAACACCTGGCGGACAAGACCCTCCATACGGCCCTCTACCTCAGGACGAACACCACTGCCATAAAAATATACAGCCTCAACCTTGGTATCGCCCAACTGGGGCAGCAGCTCGTGGTTGAAAACGGAAAGTATCTCGTTGTCGGACACATGAAAAGGATTGAGACCCACAGTGTGGACCTCTATCTGAGGGGCTTCGCTACCTGGCTGGAAGCATACCCAATCCGTCTTTGTGCTACCACTATCAGCTATTAGAATCGCCATTATCTACGTGTATTTAAGTGGATTTTGGTGCAAAAGTAACAAAAAATAAGCAAAAATCCAAAACTTATAGCAAGAAAATGCAGAAAATAAGAAAAAAAGCACTAATTTTGCACGATGTATAAAGAAAACATCAGACTAAAAGATATGAAGAGATTACTATTGCTTTGCACCTTTGCGCTGGCTCTTGTTATGGAAGCCGGAGCGGTGCTGAAAGAGAAAGACCTGGAACAGACGCTGGGAATACTGCGTACTGAACTGAAACAATATGACAACGAGCTGACAAGGCGATCGGCTGTGAGAAAGGACCGCACAAAGCGACTGATACAGCAGCTGATGGCTACGATGAAAAGGGCCGACCAGAACGCTCTGATGCTGTACTCGCAGCAGCAGGACAACGTGTTCGACCTGACGTACGCTTGCCACGAGGCTACGCAGCAGTACCGCAACTTCCACCGCCAGCAGCTGCCGTTTACAAGTTTCCTTGAGAAGACGGAGGGCGAGATAGTGAGATATGACAGTCTGATAAACCACCTGCAGGGAATACCTGTGCGCATAATGACAAAATACGGAGCGCAGAACCGCGACTCGTGCTTGGTTTTGGCACAGAGCATACGTGACAAACTATACGACAACGCTGCCACACTGCGCCGTAACATATATCTGTATACCAAGGCAGAGAACCGACTGAGCGAGCTGAACGACTATGCCAACAAGCGCTACGGAGAGATTCAGCAAAACATCTTCATAAACGGTGGCGACAGCTACCCCACCCTGCTAAATAACCTGAGCCGAAGATGGCAGCAGATAACAGACAACCTATCGAAGAAATACAGCTTTAATGCCAACGCCAACTCGCAATGGAGTGTGGAATGGATATTCGGTATGTTCCTTGGAATACTGTTCTATGTGATAGTGGCCATAATACTGAATCTGCTGTTCTTTAAATTTGTGCTGCCCAACAAATTCAAGACTGACGAGTTCCGCAAGAAGCGTGCATGCATAATAATGGCTACAACCACCGTTACCTTTGCCATAATACAGGGTTTGGTGATAAGCAACTCGAGCCAGAACTTCCTTATAATGGCATCAGGGCTGCTGGTGGAGTACTCGTGGCTACTGGCTGTGGTACTGATATCGCTGCTGCTGCGCGTAAAGGGCGACCAGATAAAGAGTGCATTCCGTATATACGCACCACTGATAGCAGTGGGATTCGTGGTTATCGGATGCCGAATAATACTGATTCCAAACGAACTGGTTAACCTGATTCTGCCCCCAATACTGCTGGCATGCACCATCTGGCAGTGGGTGGTGATTCGTCGCCACAACCAGAACATACCGCGAAGCGACATATTCTACACATACATCTCGCTGATGGTGTTTGTGGCATCGGTGGTATGCTCGGTGATAGGATACACGCTGTTTGCAGTGCAGCTAATCATCTGGTGGATAATGCAGCTTACATGTATCCTCACCATCAACTGCCTGAGCCGCTATCTGGAGATTTACGCAAAGCGTAAGCGACTGATGCAGAAGCCTATATCGAAGACATGGGCTTACTACTTGGTTGAGAAGACGGTGATACCTATCTTGGGCGTACACTCGGTGATGCTGAGTATCTACTGGGCTGCCAAGGTGTTCAACCTCACGGATATGTGTATCAAGATATTCTTCCACCCATTTATCAACATGGTGAACGCGCAGAATGAGCCTACACTCACGGTATCAATCATCAAACTTACGATGGTGATAAACATGTGGTTCATCTTCCGCTACATATCGAAGACGGTGCTGGCATTCCTCAGAATGCACTATCAGATTACCGACCCATCGACTGCTGCAAGTAAGGAGGTGATGGGACGAAACGTGATACAGGTGCTGGTATGGGGCGCATGGCTGATGTTCTCGCTATCGCTGTTCAATATCAGCTTAGCTTGGCTGCTTGCTATATCAGGAGGTCTGTCTACCGGTATCGGTTTTGCATCGAAGGATATCATCGAAAACATCTACTATGGTGCTTCGCTTATGGCCGGACGCATAAAAGTGGGCGACTGGATTGACGTAGACGGAACAATGGGTAAGGTGGTTTCGATTAGCTACACATCTACCGTGGTTGAGTCGATGCAGGGCGAGGTGATTACATTCCAGAACGCACAGCTGTTTGCTAAGAACTACAAGAACCTTACAAGGAATCACGGCTACGTGCTGGCTGCTGTACCATTCGGTGTGGCATACGGATCGAACCTCAAAGAGGTTATCAGCATGGTGGAAGATGCTGTGAACAACCAGCGTCATCAGGCTATCGACCCAGAGAAGCGCGCCAAGGTTGTGGTTACTGAGATGGCTGATTCGAGCGTGAACATGAAGCTTGTGGTATGGGCTGAGGCACCTAAGCGCACGATAGTGATAAGCGATATGCTGAAGCTGATATACGACACCCTGAATGAGCACAACATCAGCATCCCATTCCCACAAAGAGATATCCATTTGATTCAAAATTAAATATTTTTAAAAAAATATTTGGCAGATTTGAATAAAATACGTATTTTTGCAGCGATTATATGAGCAACAAGACAACCATCATAGCAGGACCATGCGTCATAGAAAGTGCCGAACTACTCGACACCGTGGCGCAAAAGTTGCTGGAAATCAACAAGCAACTGGGTACCGACATAATATTCAAAGCATCGTTCGACAAGGCTAACCGCACGTCGATAACCTCATTCCGTGGTCCTGGTATTGACCGCGGACTGCAGATGCTGAGTGGCATTAAACAGAAGTACGGACTGCGCATACTTACCGACATACACGAGAGTTGGCAGGCAAAGCCTGTGGGCGAGGTGTGCGACGTGATACAGATACCTGCGTTTCTGTGTCGCCAGACCGACCTGATAGTGGCTGCAGCAAAGACTGGTGCAGTGGTGAACATTAAGAAAGCGCAGTTTCTGAGCGGTAAGGACATGGTTTACCCCGTGGGCAAGGCAAAGGATGCGGGTGCCAAGGAGGTATGGCTTACTGAGCGCGGAAACATGATGGGATACAACAATCTGGTGGTTGACTTCCGCAACATTCCTGACATGCTGGAGATAGTGCCTACGGTGATAATGGACTGTACGCACAGTGTTCAGCGTCCAGGGGGAAGTGACGGAAAGACGGGTGGCGATCGCCGCTTTGTGCCACAGATGGCGCTTGCAGCAAAGGCCTTCGGAGCCACGGGCTACTTCTTCGAGGTGCACCCCAATCCCGATCAGGGCTTAAGCGACGCCGCCAACATGCTGGAGCTCAACAAGCTCGAAGCGCTTGTGAGCAAGCTCATTGAGGATTGAGCATTGAACATTGAACATTGAAATTTGAAGATGAAGACATCAAGAGAAATCGCGATACAGGCTATAAAGGACGAGGCGGAGGCTGTGTTGGGGCTGATACCGCAGCTGGACGAGAGCTTCGACAAAGCTGTGGACCTGATACTGAACTGCAAAGGAAAAGTGATTGTGACAGGTGTGGGCAAAAGCGGCCACATCGGCGCGAAAATAGCTGCCACACTCTCGAGCACAGGAACACCTTCGTTCTTTACTAACCCTCTGGACGTGTTCCACGGCGACTTAGGCGTGATGACACAAGACGACGTGGTGCTGGCAATCTCGAACTCAGGACAGACAGACGAGCTGCTGCGCTTTATACCTATGGTACTGCACATGCAGATTCCCATCATCGGAATGAGCGGAAACCCAAAATCGCTGTTGGCTAAATATTCATCGTGCCACTTGAGCATTGCCGTTGAGAAAGAAGCATGCCCACTGAACTTAGCTCCTACAAGCTCGACAACAGCCACACTGGTGCTGGGCGACGCATTGGCTATAGCACTTATGGAGCGCAGAAACTTCCAGCCACGCGACTTTGCACAGTTCCACCCTGGTGGAGAGCTGGGAAAGCGACTGCTGACAACAGCTCAGGACGTGATGCGAACAGAGGACATGCCTATACTGCCACCAGAGATGCATCTGGGAGAGGCGATTATACTGGTGAGCAAAGCCAAGCTGGGACTTGGCATAGCCATGGTGAACAACGAGATAGTAGGACTGATTACCGATGGCGACATTCGTCGCGCCATGGAGAAATGGCAGGCCGAATTCTTCGACCGCACCGTGAGCGACATCATGACACGAACACCAAAGATGGTGAGACCTGAGACAAAGATTACTGAGATTCAACAAATCATGAACAAATATAAGGTACACTCAGTGCTGGTTACTGACGGAGAGAACCACCTGCTGGGAGTTGTAGACCATTATTCTTGTATGATATGACGATGATGAAAACTATAAAAAAACTATTGATCTTCTTGATGCTGGCATTGCCTGTGGCAGTGGCAGCTGACTATCTGTTTAAAACACTAGAAGCCCGCGACGGATTGACATCAAGTCAGGTGAACTGCATACTGAAAGACTCGCGTGGATATATGTGGTTTGGTACGCCAGCAGGATTATACAGATTCGACGGATACACATTCCGCAACTTCCAGAGCGACTCGCAGAACGGTAGCTCGCTGAGCGACAGCTATATCAACTCAATACAAGAGACTCTTGACGGAAACCTGCTGATAGAAACAGCATCGGGCTACTGCATATATCACCCACAGACGGAGAGCTTTGAGCGCGACATGAAGCAAGCCTTCGCACGATTCGGTATCGAGACAATACCATCGGTGGTTTACGTAGACAAGCACAAGAACCTGTGGGGAGCAATACCTAACAAGGGTGTGGTTTGCTACAACCAGCAGCAACAGCTGCTCTACGAGTTTGGATATACCGACGACACACGCGGAGTGCCACAAGGCGTGGTTTGCTCTATCAGCGAGTGTAAGGAGGGTGCACTGATAGTTTACGACGACGGAAAGATAGCCTGCTGCGACGTTATGCACCAACAGAACTGCCTCTGGGTGGTTGAGGGAATACCCGCACTGAGAGACCATAAGACAAAATCGCTGCGCGCCTTTGCCGATGAGAACGACAACGTTTGGCTTTACGGACAGGGCACGCTGGTGATGTATGACAAGCATAAGGGTGCGTGGGACTATACCGTAAGTCAGCGACTGGGTGTAACAGGATTGGGCGTTGACCGCAACATCAACGGTATGGCAGGTAATGCTGATAACATCTGGATTGGTTCTGACCAGCTGGGATTGCTGTGTATGGACCCAAAGACTTACGAGACTACACCTGTACAGCCAAGAAACATAAACGAGAAACAGCTGATTACTGACAACATAAGCATCCAGAGCCTGTATATGGACAATACCGGATTGCTATGGGTAGGAACAGAGAAATCGGGTGTGGCATATACTGGTAAGTACATCTACCGATTTGGTTCCGACCTTGTTGGCGATGTTACCGCTATGGCCCAGCATGCTGACGGATCGATATGGTATGGAACCAGCGACAAGGGTGTGATAGGATTCAACGGACTATTGGCAAGTCTTAAGGTATCGTGTATGGCTAATACACCTGACGGTAGCATATGGATTGGTTCGAAGCGTAACGGACTGACACGTATCAAGGATGGTGTATCTACCATCTACTCGGTAGCAAAAGACAGTGTGCGCACCATAATAGATGACCACATCAACGACCTTACTACTGATAAGATAGGTAATCTGTGGATAGCAACAAACGGAGGTCTGCAGGTTTACAACCCACGTATGAACTCGTTCTCAAGCTACACTCGCGAGAACGGAAAGCTGAGCACCAACAGCATCACATGCCTTTTCTATAAGCAGGATGCCACTGAGAACAATCTGCTTATAGGTACCAGCGAGGGACTTATCATCCTGAACCTATCTACAACAGAGAAAAAGGTATATACGGGTAACAGCACAAACCTTAAGAGCTTTACCAACAACTACATTACACAGATATTCCAGGATTCACGCGGACTTATATGGGTAGGAACGCGCGAGGGATTGAACATACTGAACTTAGAAACCGACGAGCTTGACTACCTTACAGAGAAGCAGGGATTGTGTAACAACAACATCTGCGGTATTGCTGAGGACAAGAACCACTGCATTTGGGTAACGACAAGCCGCGGTGTGAGCCGTATTGTGATACAGCGCAACCACGAGGAGGGCGTTAACAACTACGGACTGTACAACTACACCACTGCCGACGGACTGCAGAGTAACGAGTTCAACATGGGTTCGATACTTACCAAGCAGGACGGAGAGGTGTTGCTAGGCGGACTGTATGGTGTGAACTGGGTGCTGCACAGAGAGGGAGCCGAGAAGGAGGAGCTGCCACGAGTAATGCTTACCCAGCTGTTTATTGGCGAGGAAGAGGTGCTGGCAGGACATGAGTATCACGGAAATGTAATACTGAATCAGGCTCTGAACGAGACAAGCCGCATAGACCTGAGTCATAGTCAGAACACATTCACCATCAAGTTTGCTGCTGGTAACTATAACCAGAGTGAGCGCTTGCAGTTTATGTACTGGATGGAGGGTCGTGATGAGGATTGGCGCAATGGTGATGCCCTGACTCACGGTGTGACATTCAACAATCTGAAGGCAGGTAGCTACACTCTGCACGT
>Ga0265299_10002538_pt1 | contig 18608 bp, 20 predicted proteins | sample AusTroGonzalo_MG_4_FD_193485 | JGI IMG/M metagenome (GOLD analysis project Ga0265299, IMG submission 193485) | Bovine rumen microbial communities from tropical cattle in Woodstock, Queensland, Australia - Gonzalo_02 | ecosystem: Host-associated > Mammals > Digestive system > Stomach > Rumen ... | reverse complement strand
AGATAAAATAGAGCAAATTTTATATTATCATTTTAAGAATCGTAAATTATTGATGCAAGCATTTACTCATTCTAGTTATTCCAATGAAAATCACTGTGAGTGTAATGAACGATTGGAGTTTTTGGGAGATTCAGTTCTTAGTGTTATTATATCTACCAAATTATTTTTTGATAGTAATAAACGCGAGGGAGCCTTATCTCGTCTGAGAGCGCGTATTGTTAGCGAGAAGCCTTTAGCATTTATTGCTGAAAGTATGCAACTTGATGATTATTTGTTAAAAGGTGAGGGCGAAAAACGCACAGATACCACTCAAAGTATGAAAGCAGATTTGGTAGAAGCAATTATTGGTGCAATCTATATTGATGGTGGGCTTGATGAAGCTAAGAGATTTGTGTTGCGTGTTTTTGAAGATATAATAATAGAAATGGAAAATACCGATGAGGAAAAGGACTATAAAACACAATTACAAGAGAAATTTAGTCATGCTAAAATAAAATATTTAGCTGAGAAAAATGGACCACCGCATATGCCGGAATTTTCAGTGGTTGTTTATATTAACAATGTAGCTATTGGACGAGGAGTCGGAAAAACAAAGCGTGAGGCAGAGCAAATGTCTGCCCATAACGCACTATATAATGTAAAGAGCAAATAATAGGAAGGATACAAATTTGAAACTAAAAAAGATTGAGATGTTTGGCTTTAAGTCATTCGCGGATAAAATAGAAGTACAATTTGAAGATGGCGTGACGGGTATTGTGGGGCCAAATGGTTGTGGTAAAAGTAATGTTGCAGATGCTGTGCGATGGGTTCTGGGTGAACAAAGCGCAAAAGCCCTCAGGGGGCAAAGCATGCAAGATGTAATATTTAATGGTACTGAGAAAAGGAAATCTCAGTCTTTTTGCGAGGTTTCATTATTTTTTGATAATCATGAGCGTATATTTCCTTTAGATTATGAAGAAGTTATAATATCTCGTAAATTATATCGTTCTGGAGATAGTGTTTATCTCATAAATAAAAATGAAAGCAGATTAAAGGATATTGTAGATTTATTTCGCGATTCGGGATTGGGTAAAGAGAGTTATTCAATTATCGGTCAAGGAAAAATCGATGAGATATTGAGTGCAAAACCAGAAAATAGAAGGGCTATATTTGAAGAGGCGGCTGGAATATCTAAGTTTAAAAGTCGTAAGATAGAAGCTGAAAGAAAATTGGAGCGTACACGAGAAAATCTGTCACGTGTAAGGGATATTGTGCATGAATTAGAATTGCAATTGGGTCCATTGAAAAAACAATCGGAGAACGCAAAGAAATATCTAGAGTTAAAAGAGCAACTGAAAATTTTGGAGGTCAATACATATATCTATCAATACGATAGTGCGTCTGAAAATAAAGAGAAGATCAATAACAGAATTGCTGGAATAGATGCGGAATTGAATGTTAGGCGAAAAGATTTTGACGAGGCTGTAGAGAGATATAATAAGAGCCTAGTAGATATTGACAATTTGGATGCTAATATTGCAAAAATGCGCGATGAATTATTATACTTGACAGTTTCTATGGAGAAACAGGTTGGCGAAAATAAGGTTTTAGCTGAACGAAATGCCAATCTACAAGACAATATACAGCGTATAGAAGAGAGTGAAGGAAATTTTGCTGATCGAAAGGAAAAATTAAATCAAGATCTATCGGAAAACCGAGAGCAGTTATCTTATATCACCAGTGTTATTATTGGGTTAGAAGATAAATTAACAAAAATAACTGATGAATATTTAAGTGTTGTAGATAAAGTAACATCATGCGAACACTTGGTAGAAGTTTCGGGAAATGAAGAATTGCAAGCCCTAGATCAGTTGTCTAGTGTCAAGGCAGATATATCTGGGTTGGATGCCAAGAATGAAGCTATAACATCTCAAATTAAAGAATATGAGGATAGACAAGTCCAAATTCTAGAAAAGATAAAACAGTTAACAACTGAGAAAAATGAAGTCGAATTAAACCAAAAAAGATGTGAAAATGAAAGTAAAGAATTGATGATGTCACATTCAAAATTAATCACGTCGAATGATGATTTAATAAAAAAACAAGAAGAATTAAAAGCGGAAACAGAATTGCTGAACGCAAACTATCATTCTGAAAATAGTAAGTATAGCATAATGTTAGAGATGCAAAAAGCGAATGAAGGTTATGCTTTTGCAGTTAAAAAGATATTAAATGATGCCAAAACCAATGCTAGTGTGGGTGGTCTAGTGGTTGGTGTGGTAGCCTCACTTATAAAAGTGCCAGAGAAGTATGAAACAGCAGTGGAAATGGCTCTAGGTAGTGCAGTACAAAATATTGTGACAAAAGATGAAAACGATGCCAAAAAGTTAGTTGAATATTTGAAAGCTAGTAATAGCGGTAGAGCCACATTCTTGCCAATCAGTAGTATAAAAGAAAAGTATTTGCCTCATGAATATACTAGCAAATTAAAAATTCATGGTTGCTATGGCGTGGCTAGCGACTTAATATCATATGATAAAACATATGATAATATTTTCAAAGGTCTACTTGGTAGTACAGTGATTGTGGATAATATAGATACCGCCATCACTCTTGCAAAAAGTGTAAAATATGGTTTCAAGATCGTGACACTAGAAGGAGATATAATAAATCCGTTTGGATCTATTGCTGGTGGCAGTAGAAAAGCAGATGGCTTAAACCTAATAGGACGTCAGCGTGAGATTCAAAAACTGAAGAGTAGTTTAGATGTGATTTATGCAAAACTGCAAGAAAATAATGCAAAAATAGAGAAAAATGCTGTAATAATCGAAAAAAATGTGCTAAAAATTAAATCTAATAGTGAAAAATTAATAGTGTTTGACGTGAATAATGAAGCATTAAAACAAAAGATTTCAGATACCATTAATCTCATCAATGATTACGATAGTGAATCAAAAATGTTGACCTCTCAACTAGAAATTTTGAAGAAAAACCAAGCAGAAATTCATAGGCTATTAAAGGACAATGTAGGATTAGAGACCAAGATTAGCGAGGGCAGGTCAAGTGCATATGCCAATAAACAAAACATTACTGATGAATATGGAAAATTAAAAGAAGCAAAAAATAGATTGAGTGAAGAACTGTCTAGTCTAAAAGTTTCGTTGGCGGAGAAGCAAGCAAATAAACAAACTTGTCAGTTGAATGTGGATAGAATGGAGCGTGAACTTGATGCCTTAGAGTTTGCTATTAGTCAGAATGAAATTGAAAAACAAAAATGCTTGAAAGATATAGAGTTAAATAATAAACTCATAGAAGCGAACACAGATAGTAAAGCTTTAAAGAAGAATCAATCTAAGTTAAATGAGATAAAGTCTGAGATTGCATCGTTAGACATAAAAAAAGAATCATTGCAAAAAGCAATGCAAAAAGCAGATAGTGATAAAATGGAATTGTCGAGTGAGTTGCAGACTTTGGCAGAAAAGCGCAATAAAGAAGAAATTCAACTGACTAAAGTGGATATTGATATTGAAACAATGCAAGAGAGGGTATGGGAAGAATACGAGTTAACATACGCTCTGGCACAAAAGTATAAGCAGGCTAATTACAATTTAAATGATGGCATAGCTGAAACAGCGCGTTTGAAAAAGTCAATTTCCGCATTAGGTAACATTAATGTAAATGCTATAGAACAATTAAAAGATGTGTCAGATAGATACGATGATTTGGCCGCTCAGCAAAAAGATTTGGAACAAGGTGAAGCGGATTTGGTAAAAATTATCAATGAATTAACTGAGCAAATGGTAGATAGATTTATAACTCAGTTTAATCTTATCAATGAGAATTTTAAGAAGATATTTGCAGAATTGTTTAATGGTGGTCGTGCAGAGTTGCGTTTAGAGCAGTCGGACAATCTTTTAGAAGCTGGAATAGATATTGTGGCGGAGCCATCTGGTAAAAAGTTGCAAAGCATAACGCTACTCTCTGGTGGAGAAAAGGCCATGACGGCGATTGCAATATTGTTTGCTATATTGAAGTTGCGTCCTATGCCATTCTGCATACTAGATGAGATAGAGGCTGCGTTAGATGATGCCAATACTGAAAGGTTTGCTAGATATCTCAAAAAGTTTAGTGCAGAAACGCAGTTTATAGTTATAACACATAAAAAGCCGACTATGGAACTGGCAGATTCTCTATATGGTGTAACGATGGAAGAAAAAGGCGTGTCCAAGATGGTGTCAGTAAAATTAAGCGATGCTATAAAGAATGTGGAGGAAAGTGCATAATATGGGATTGTTTTCAAAAATTGCTGCGGGTCTAAAAAAGACAAAAGATGCATTGGCGTCGAAATTAAAATATGTCTTTACTAAAAGTGAGATTGATGAAGATTTTTATGATGAGTTAGAGATGGCGTTGTTATCTTCTGATGTGGGTGTAGAGGTAACTGATGAGGTAATAGAAAAATTACGTGTCGCGGTGAAAAAGAATGGTTACAAGAAGACCGACGAAACCAAAAATGCCTTAAAAGAAATTTTAGTTGGAATCCTAACGCAAAATGATGTGTCAAATCTTAAGTATCCACTGGTCATCATGGTGATAGGTGTCAATGGTGTGGGGAAAACTACTAGTATTGGTAAACTAGCCAATAAGTTCGTCAAAGATAAAAAGAGTGTTGTAATATGTGCTGCTGATACATTCAGGGCGGCAGCATCTGACCAGTTGACGGTTTGGGCTGATAGGGCTAAGGTTAAAATAGTCAAGAGCGAAACTGGTAGTGATCCTGGGGCAGTGGTGTTTGATGCTATAAAATCTGCCAAAGCAAAAAAAGCGGATGTTTTGATAATTGACACAGCAGGGAGATTGCATAATAAGGTTAATCTAATGGAAGAATTAAAGAAGATTAATCGAATTGTGGATAGGGAGTATCCAGAGGCCATGTATCTAAAGGCTATTGTGGTAGATAGTTCTATTGGTATGAATTCTATCTCGCAAGTAGATGCCTTTAGCGAAGCGGTTGGACTGACTGATATCATTATTACCAAACTAGATGGTACTGCAAAAGGTGGTGCTGTATTCGCACTGGCACAAAAGCATGACTTATCTATTCGTTATGTTGGTGTGGGTGAAGGTATCGATGATTTGATAGATTTTAATCCGCGAGATTTTGTAGATTCTATTATAGAATAATTTAAAAATGTATTGACAATTAATATAATATTGTGTATAATGTAGTAAACCGAAAAAGGTTGACAGTGGTGTGTAATGGATATTGAGAAAAATGAGAGAATTTTTAAGTTGTATGAAATATACCAGGGTTTATTAACAACGAAGCAAAGAGCGGTGATGGATATGTACCTTGTGTATGATAACACACTGGTTGAAATAGCGGAAGAGAATAAGGTGTCACGTCAGGCCATACACAACATTATAACAGATAGTACTACACAGTTGTATAGGTATGAAATGGTACTAGGGCTAGAAAAAAGGAATGCTGAACTTAGCGATGTTGCCGATGAACTTAATATGTGCGGTATGCAAAAATATGCAAAACGTATAGCAAATATAGTAAAAAATAACAAAAAAACATAAATTTTGGAGAAAAAATGGCAATATTTTCAAATTTGGGCGAAAAATTAAATCATATTTTTTCTAAGTTGACGAAAAAAGGTCGTCTTACTGAGTTGGAGATCAAGGAAGCAATGCGAGAGATTCGTGTGGCACTACTTGAGGCTGACGTAAATTATCTAGTGGCGAAGGATTTTATAAACAAAGTATCTGAGGAGGCTTTAGGTGAGAAAATTCTAAATAGTTTGACTCCAGGGCAACAAGTGATCAAGATAGTCAACGAAAAATTGACCGAACTACTAGGTAGTACAGTTTCTAAGTTAAATGTATCACCGGCACCACCTACAGTTATTATGATGTGTGGCCTGCAGGGTGCTGGTAAGACTACTTTTTGTGGTAAATTAGCTAAATCGCTTAAAAAGCAAGGCAAAAAAGTGCTTTTGGTAGCGTGTGATGTATATAGGCCAGCGGCAATCAATCAGTTAAAGGTTGTGGCAAAGTCTGCTGGTGTGGACGTTTTTGAAAAAGGACAAATTGATCCACGTAAGATTGTAAAAGATGCTTTATCTCATGCGAAATCTTATGGGTATGATACTATGATAATAGATACTGCAGGAAGACTTCAGATAAATGCCGAACTGATGGGTGAGCTAAAGGATTTGAAGACATTGACGAATCCTACTGAGATATTACTGACAGTTGATTCCATGACTGGTCAAGAAGCGGTTAATGTAGCAGAAGGGTTTAATAATGATCTGGATATTACTGGTGTGGTATTGACCAAATTGGACGGTGATACTCGTGGTGGTGCAGCGTTATCGATAAAGGCTGTGACTGGTAAACCAATCAAGTTTGCATCTGTAGGTGAGAAGTTAGATGACATGGAGCCATTTTACCCTGATCGTATGGCATCTAGGATTCTTGGCATGGGTGACGTGCTTACATTGATTGAGAAGGCAGAACAGGCTATTAGTGAAGACGAGGCTAAGAAACTAGAAGAAAAATTTCGAAAGAATGCATTTACATTAGACGATTATCTGGCACAGATGGAAAATATAGGGAAGATGGGCAATATAAATGATATTGTTGGTATGATCCCAGGTCTGGCTAGTAAAGTGGGCAATGTGCAAATAGATGATAGTGTGCTTGCGAAGAATAAAGCCATCATTCAGTCTATGACGAAGAAAGAGCGCGAAGATCCGGATAGTATAAAGGCATCAGCACGCCGACGAATTGCGATGGGTTCTGGCACGAAGATACAAGATGTAAATACACTACTCAAGCAATTTGAACAATCGAAACAAATGATGAAGAATTTAAATTCTAGTAAATTGGGCAGAATGCTCGGCAAAAAATTTTTTTAGACCATAACAGACGATGAGTCTTTATGATATACAAAATAAAAATAAAAGGAGAAAAACAATGGCAGTTAAGATTAGACTTACAAGAATGGGAGATAAGAAAACCCCATTTTACAGAATCGTAGTAGCAGATTCTAGAAAATCAAGAGATGGAGAGTATATTGATCAGATCGGTACATATAATCCAGTTTCAAAGAATGAGAAGGAGATAGTAAAAATTGATGCTGAAAAGGCACAAAATTGGCTAAATAATGGTGCTGAACCTACAGATACTGTAAAGCAACTCTTAAAGAAAGCAAACGTAGAGAAAAAGCAAAAGGCTAAGAAGGCACCAAAGGAGAAGGCTCCAAAGGCTGCAGCTAAGCCAGAAGCAAAGAAAGCGCCTGCAAAGAAAGCAACCGCTGCGAAAGTTGCTGCAAAGAAGACTACTAAAAAGGCAGAGTAATTATGATAGAGTTTATAGAATACATTACTAAGAGCCTAGTCGATAACGACAGTGCTGTAAATGTGAAGACTGAAAAGGAAGATGCAGGGACTATTGTTGTGCATATCACTGTAGACAAGAATGATCTTGGTAAGGTTATCGGTAGAAATGGTAAAGTGGCTAATGCTATCAGAACGGTTGCACGTGCTATTGCCAGGAAAGAGGGTAACAATCGAGTAGTTATTAAAATTGATGATTAGGGGTACATTATGCAAGAAGTCGCAGTGGGGAAAATAGTAAAGGCACAGGGACTGCTTGGCGAGTTGAAAGTGTTTTCGTATTTTGATGATACGAAAACATTTTGCGTTCTAAAAAATATTCGTCTTGCACGTGAAAAAGATTATAGATTGATAGAAAAAGTCCGAGTGCAAGGTGATTTTGCATATATCAAATTGGAAGGTGTAAATGACCGACTCCAAGCTGATACATGTAAATATCAAGAATTATTTATCACCAGAGAAGAGTTAGCTAAAGCATTTGGTACTGATGAATTGGTATTGGAACAAGATGTCATTGGCTATATAGTGATTTGCGATGGTAAATCGATTGGTAAAATAATTGAGATAGAAAATTTTGGTGCTGGTGATATATTGACTATTGAGGGGGAAGAAAAAACCTTGATGGTACCTCTCATAGATGACTTAGTAGAAGAAACGGATACAAACAATAAACAAGTTTTCGTAAATAGCAAAAGATTTAATGAAATGGCGGTGAGTCAAGATGAAGATTGATATTTTGACTCTTTTCCCAAGTATGTTTTCGGCGCTTGATGATAGTATAATCAAGCGTGCGAAGGAAAATGGACTACTTAAAATCAAGGCCATAGATATTCGTGAATTTAGCAAAGATAAGCATAAAAAGTGTGACGATTATACTTTCGGTGGAGGGGCTGGAATGCTCATGATGCCACAACCTATCGCAGATTGTATGCGCAGTGTGAAAGGGTATAAATCGGCATATAAGATTTATCTTTCGCCTAAAGGCACGCCACTTACGCAAAAGAAGGTTGAATCGCTTGCCAAAAAGAAGCATCTAATATTGCTTTGTGGACATTATGAGGGTGTCGATCAGAGGATAATAGACACATACATAGATGAAGAAATCTCTATAGGAGATTATGTGCTTACTGGTGGAGAATTGCCTGCAATGGTGCTGATTGATAGTGTATCTCGTTTCGTGCCAGGAGTACTGGGCAATGACGAATCTGCTGAAGATGAGAGTTTCTCTAGTGGACTGCTAGAATATCCACAGTATACTCGGCCTGCAGACTTTGAAGGTATGAAAGTGCCAGAGGTTTTGCTGTCTGGTAACCACGCAGAAATAAAAAAGTGGCGTGAAGATGAAAGCAAAAAATTAACAAAAAAGAATCGGCCAGATTTATTGAAATAATAATTAGGTTGTAGCGAGGTATTTGTGGAAAAAGTCTTTAATAAATTGGTTCGTGACGGAATCCCAGAAAAAATTAAAAGCAACGGAGAAGTTGCAGAAACTCGTGTTCTAAATGATAAGGAATATAGGATAGAATTGTACAAAAAACTGTATGAAGAATGTGGCGAAGTTGTGGACGGCATTACAGTTGATGACAGGGTAGAAGAGTTAGGTGATGTTATCGAGGTGGTGAGAACTATTGCCAAACTGGAAGGAAAATCGCTAGAGGATATTATAAAAGTTGCAGATGCTAAAAGGACAAAGCGTGGTGGCTTTGAAGATCGTATATTTTTAGAAAGAACAATCAAGGAAGAATAAGAGTGGGGTTGTTATGGAGAAGTATGTAATTTTACATGGTAGTTTTGGCTCATGTGATGGAAATTGGTTTCCATGGCTCAAAGATGAAATAAAAAAGAAAAATGTTGAAGTCATAGTGCCACAAATGCCTATAGGTGTTGGTAAACAAAATTTTGATTCTTGGACTAAGGTGTTAGATGATATATGCATAGACAAAAATACAACCATTATTGCTCATAGCATAGCACCAGTTTTCGTTTGTAAATATCTAATAAATAAAAAGGTGAATGTGAAGAAATTGATATTTGTCTGTGGATTTAACAACTATCTAGGTATTGATGCTGACTATGATGCAGTAAATGCACCTATGTTTGTTGATAAAAATCTGCAAAACGTGAAGCAATTTTGTAAAGAAATCATATGCTTTTATTCGGATAATGATCCATATGTAAAATTTAGTGCAGAGAAGGAATTTGCTGATATTGTATCAAATAAGCAAATTGTCATTAAAAATGGCGGACATATAAATGCAGAAGCAGGATATACAAAATTTGAAGAAATTTTAAAATATGTATAGAGATGACAAATCTGAGATTTACACGATAACTAAAAGGGGAATTATGAAACGTAAGACGGAGAGAAATATACTAATTGCATTTATTTTAAACCTGGCATTTTCTATATTTGAATTTGTAGGTGGCTTTTTTACAGGTTCGGTGGCTATTGCATCAGATGCTGTGCATGATTTGGGCGATGCAACGAGTATAGGTGTGTCTTTTTTTCTAGAAAAGAAGAGCAAGAAAAAAGCAGATAAGAAGTACACATATGGTTACATAAGATTCTCGGTGTTAGGTGGTGTAATTACTGCTACTATTTTGTTGGTTGGCTCCATACTTGTCATTATTGGGGCTGTGCAGAGAATTATAGAACCTGTCGAGATAAATTATAACGGAATGATTATATTTGCAGTCGCTGGTGTGGTTTTGAACACCATAGCAGCACTAGTTACTCGTCATGGTGATTCTATCAATCAAAAGTCAGTGAACTTGCACATGCTCGAAGATGTGCTAGGTTGGGTTGTAGTTTTGATTGGTGCGATAATAATGAATTTTACGGATATTAAACTACTTGATTCTATTATGAGTATAGGTGTGGCAATATTTATCCTAATAGGAGCACTGCGAAATCTAAAAGAGGTGGTGGATATCTTCTTAGAGAAGACGCCTAAGGGTATAGATATAGACGAACTAAAAGAACACCTTATGCAGATAGAGGGTGTGGAAGATATTCATCACATACACGTGTGGAGTATAGATGGATTTAATAACTATGCTACTATGCATATTGTTTCAAAAGTAGATAATTTGAATGAACTTAAGGAAAAGGTTCGAGATGAATTAAAAGAACATGGAATTTGTCATGTTATAATAGAAACAGAATATGAAATATGTGAAGATAGAGAATGTAATGTAAAATTCGACACGGACCAGCATCATCATCACCACCATCATCATTAATCTTGACAAAAAATATAGTTGCAAATTAACACAAGGAGATGCTAAAAATGACAAACGAAGAAATATTAAAAAAAATAAGAGAAATGAGTGCCAGCGAGAAGCGAAATTTAAGTCATGAAGAATTAATTGTTGTCATGAGTGGGATGACTCCTAAAGAAATAATAGAATTGAGTAATATTGTTGGTTATCCAGTATTTACTAGGCTATGTATGGGTGAACAATTAAAACACAAATTTGTATTGCTACAGGATGGTGCTGCAGCAATAATTGTAAATAAAAAAGGTGAGATACTTCTTCAAAGCAGGTCAGACAATGATTTATGGGGGTTGCCGGGCGGATGCCAGGATTTGGGTGAAAAGTTTACTGACACAGTTATTCGAGAGGTAAAGGAAGAGACTAATCTAGATGTGGCAGAAGAAGATTTAGAATTGATAGATATAGTATCTGGATTGTGTAGGATGCATAGTTATCCAAATGGTGATGTTGTCATAAATAATACAGCATTATATTGTATTAGACATTATTCTGGTGAAATAAAATGGGATGCAGAATCAAAGGATCTTAGATTTTTTAGTTTAGATAAGTTGCCCCAAAACCAACTTGATGCAGACTTGATTGAAAGATATATGTTGTATGAAACAATGAGCACGAACAATCTTGGCAGATAGAATAATTAATTACTTAATGAAAAAAGAGGATAAATATGAGTGGTGAAGTAATAGAGAATGCAAAAATCGCTGTGATCAGCGATATTCACGGGAATTATCAAGCTTTAAAATCTGTATTGGCAGATATAGAAAATAAGGGCATTAACCATATTATTTGTCTTGGCGATATAATTGGTAAGGGGGCAAATTCTAAAAAATGTTTGGATTTGGTGCGAGAGACATGTGATACAGTATTACAAGGTAATGGCGACGAAAGATTTAGTTCTGATCCAACTAAGTTTGAAGATAATGCGGTGGAGTATGCGCGTATAACTTTTTTCCAAAAGAGTTTGACGGATATTGATATTCAATATTTGAGGGGTTTGCCTATAAGTACAGAGTTTTATTTGAGTGGTAATCTGGTGAGATTATTTCATGCCACATTAGATGATATTTATCGTTGCGTTTTTAATTACGAACTAGACTTTAAAAAGAAATACGATATGTTTAAACCATATGGCCCTTGGGGTACTGAGGTTGCGGATGTTGTTATCTATGGCCATATTCATTATCAATTCATGGAAAAATTGTATGGTAAAACGCTGATAAATTGTGGTAGTGTAGGGTGTTCCGGTTGTGCTGTTATGGAAGATGGTTATGATTCAAACACTGAAATATCTAATGCACATTATTTAATTTTGAGTGGGAATCTCAATGATAGAGCAAATGGCCCAATAGAATTTTCTTTCCAGAGTGTTACGTATGATAAAGAGACAGAATTAGAGGATGCAAAAGTATTGGGAGATGTTGTGTCACCGGGATATGAAGGTGTAATACGTAGAGGATATTTCCAAGGATTGCCAACTGTTATGAAACGTTTCACTGATGAAGGATACAAATTTATTAAAAAAACTAGAAATAAATGAGTTGAAATTATGAGAAAAGATTTAATGAAAACAAATTGTTATGATGTAGAAGATACATTAATAATTGCAGGTAGTTGTCTTGATAGAATGCAACCGGAAGCTTATAAAGAATTAGAAAGGATTTCAGATAATATCTACGATGTATGTTTAGAAGAAACACATATAAATATGGTTATAACTAAAATAATCGGGATGATATCAAGAGTTAAAATAAATAAAATAATATTTGCATCAGTAGATAAATCTCCTCATTGTGTTCAATTACATTATATAGAAAATGAAATAAGAAAAGCTATGGACATAGATAATATAGAGATGGTTCATTATGTTGCAGTAGATAACAAACTAATAGAAATATCAAAAGAAACAATAAAAAAATCCAAATCACTAAGTGAATTAGAGCAAATGAAATAATAAATTGGAGGAGTTGATCTCTAATGAATGAAAATAAAACTAATATAAACTGGTTTCCAGGACATATGAAAAAGACTCTAGAAGAGATGGAAAAAAACATCAAGAAAGTAGATGTGGTGTTATATGTCCTAGATAGTCGTGCAGTTCTTTCGTGTTTTAATCCAAAATTAGATCAAATTGCCAGCGGCAAGCCGGTTATTTTTATATTAAGTAAAAAAGATATGTCTGATGTAAATGTTACAAATGAATGGAAAAAATATTTTGAAGAAAAAGGGAATCAAGTACTTGCATTAAACTCAACTTTAAGCAATATAAAAAAAGATGTTGTTGCCAAGATAAAAGAGGTATTGAAGGATAAAATATTAAAAAATCAAGAGAGGGGAGTAAATGTAATATATCGTGCAATGGTTGTTGGTGTGCCCAATTCAGGGAAATCAACATTAATAAATGCAATGCTGGGTAAATCTCGAGCCATTACTGGAGATAAACCAGGTGTGACTAAATCTACATTGTGGGTAAAGTTGGCAGATAATATTGAGATGATGGATACGCCAGGAACGTTGTGGCCAAATCTTACTAATCACATTGCGGCTGAGAACTTAGCGCTGATTGGTAGCATTAAACAGCAGATATTGGATGAGGAGGCCCTTGCATGTGTGTTGATAGATAGGTTGAAAGAGTTATGTTCAGATAAGTTGATGAGTAGATATAAACTAGAATCTATCGAACAAGATAATTATGAGGTTTTGAAAAATATATCTAGAAACATGGGAGCTATTACTCGGGGTGGCGAAGTGGATGTGTCTAGAGGAGCAAAGATGGTATTAGATGATTTTAGACGGGTTAAGATCGGCAAAATTTCACTAGATCAAAGGAATAAAATATTTAATGGAAACTGTAGATAAATTGTGTTACGAGAATAGAGCGCAACAGTTAGGTCATAGATACATTTGTGGTTGTGATGAGGTTGGTAGAGGTCCACTTGCTGGTCCGGTGGTTTGCGCTAGTGTGATATTGCCGCTTGATGATATTATTTTTGGCATTGATGATAGCAAAAAATTGTCTGCAAAAAAACGCAAAACGCTGAGCGAAATTATAAAAAATAAGGCAATTTCATATAAAATATCTTTTAAAAGCGAAAAAATCGTAGATGAAATAAATATTCTAAATGCTACGAAACGGGCTATGGAAGAGTGTATAAATGGAATGGATGTAAAACCGGATTTTGCTTTAATAGATGCGGTCACTGGGCTGGACCTAGTTTGTGATAGTCAATCTATTATTGGTGGAGACGCTAAGTCATACCTAATTGGTGCGGCAAGCATATTAGCTAAAGTTGCACGTGACGAATATATGGAAAACATAGATAGTGCGTATTCCCAATATGGATTTGCTAAACACAAAGGCTATGGAACCAAAGAGCATATGGAAGCATTGAGAAAGTACGGACCTTGTGAGATACACCGAAAATCTTTTTTAAAGTTTTTGGAGAAATAGATGAATAATGTAAAGTTGTGGATAGAAGGGGAAGAAAAGGCTTGTGAGTATTTGAGAAAACGTGGATATAGGATACTCGAGCGAAATTATAAGAATCGTTATGGTGAATTAGATATTATAGCTCAACCTAAACACAATGCTGATGTTATAGTTATTGTTGAAGTTAAGGCAAAATCTAGTGATGATTATGGAAGGCCAATAGAGATGATTACACAGCACAAGAGGAAGAAGCTTGAACAGGTAACAAGTGGTTATTTGCAAACACTAGATAAAGAATATTATGTGCGTTTTGATGCCATTGAATTTATTGATGGCCAGATAAACCATATTGAAGGAATTTAAAATTATATAAAAAATTTTTAAAAAACACTTGTATAATTTTTTATTATATGATAAAATCTTTTAGGTAATAAAAATGAGATGGTCCTCTGCGGAGCTAGTATGAACATTTCAAATAAAAGGGAGGTAAACAAATGAGTAACATTATTGATAGCATTGAGAAAGAGAATATGCGTACCGATATCCCAGAGTTCAACATTGGTGATACAGTTAAAGTATTTGTCAAGGTCGTTGAAGGTACTCGTGAGAGACTTCAAGGTTTTGAAGGTGTTGTTATAGCTCGTAAGAATGGTGGTGTTCGTGAGACTTTCACTGTTAGACGTATATCTTTTGGTGTTGGTGTTGAGAGAGTATTCCCACTACATTCTCCAAAGATCGATCACATTGACGTTATTAAACACGGCGAGGTTAGACGCGCAAAACTTTATTACTTACGCGATCGCAGTGGTAAATCTGCTAAGATTAAGGAAAAAGTTTAGTATATGAAAAAGTGCAAGTTTGTTGCACTTTTTTTATTTCTTATTTTGGGGTAATTCGTTTTGAATAATCCCATATTTGTTGTACAATGATATAAGGAGAAAGTATGTTAGGTAAAGTAATTAGTTTTGGTCTTAAAGGAATAGATGGATACAAAGTCGAAGTGGAATGTGATTTAAATAAAGGCTTGCCAAAATTTGAAATGGTAGGTCTTCCTGACGCTTCTGTAAAGGAGAGTAAGGAACGTGTAACTTCGGCGATAAAAAATTCCGGTTTTCCATTTCCCAATCATAAAATAACAGTAAATCTGGCACCAGCATCTACTAAGAAGGAAGGTAGCCAATATGATTTGGCTATTGCATGTGGATTGTTAGTGGCTGAGGAGGTTATAATTGGCAGTAAAATAAATGAATATGTGCTTGTGGGGGAATTGTCTCTTAACGGGGAGATAAAAGCAGTAACGGGACTTCTGCCATTAATTATATCGGCAAAACAAATGGGGTTTAAGAAATTCATTGTGCCAGAAGGGAATAAGAAAGAAGCTAGTTTTATTGAGGGTGTAGATGTCTATTCGTTTTATAGGTTGATGGATGTGGTTGCATATTTTAATAACAAACTAGTTAGATTGCCTGATGAAAAAAGTGTATGGCAGACTGCCGATGTTGTGTTTGATGAAGATCTTTGCCGAGTAAAAGGGCAATATGCTGCAAAACGTGCGCTTGAGATCGCTGCATGTGGTGGACACAATATTTTATTATGGGGACCACCAGGAAGTGGTAAAACAATGATGGCGAAATGTTTACCATCAATATTGCCGGATTTAACATTTGATGAAGCACTGGAAATAACTAAAATTCACTCTATTGCTGGGATTTTGGATGAAAAGAGTGGAATAGTGGTGTCTAGACCTTTTCGAGCGCCCCACCATACTGCGACAACTGTTGCACTTACTGGTGGAGGTAAAGATGCGAAACCTGGGGAAATTAGTTTGGCACATAATGGGGTGTTGTTTCTTGACGAGTTTCCAGAATATTCGCGAAACGCACTCGAAACGTTAAGACAACCGATTGAGGATGGTAAGATAACTATAGCACGTGCCAATCAGACTGTGGAATATCCTGCGAATTTTGTGTTAGTTGCAAGTATGAATCCGTGTCCATGTGGTAATTTCGGTTCGAAAACTCTTGAGTGTACGTGTAGCGCTGGTGAGATTGCAAAATATCTCAAGAAACTTTCAGGTCCACTAATGGACAGAATAGATTTAAAGGTTGATGTGGATAGGGTTACTTATTATGATTTAAGATCTCAGTCAAGAGAAGAAATGTCAGCCGAAGTAAAAGAAAGGGTTAATAGGGCAAGGCAAATTCAAAATGAAAGATATAAAGGCACGAAAGTGTATTGCAATGCCAAAATGAACAATAAGATGATTGCTAAATATTGCGTGCTTGATGCAGATGGTGAAAAATTAGTTGAAAGTGCATATGATAAATATAATTTATCTGCACGTGGATATAATAGAATATTAAAAGTTGCGAGAACGATTGCTGATTTAGATGGTAGTGAAAATATTTTGGCAGGTCATGTTGCAGAGGCTATTGCATACAGATCAATAGATAAATTTTAGGAAAAAAGAAAATGAAAACAGCGGAAGATAGAATAAATTTTGTATTATCAGTTAGCGAGATTTCAAGTAAAAAGTTTGAGAAATTGCGAGAATATTGTGGTGAAAAATACGCAAAACTGCACAAGGAAATATTAAAAAATAAAGAAATTTATCAAAAAATACTCGGAAACAATGAAATTTTGAAGATTTTAAGCAATTTTGATAATGTAGACGAACTAGAGAAGAAACTGGAAAAGTATCATGTCGATTATGTGACTATCGATGACTTAAACTATCCATATAGGTTGAAGGAGATACCCAATGCTCCATATGTTCTATATTATATTGGAGACATTGGCGTTCTAAATGATGAATGTATAGGAGTGGTAGGTACTCGAAAACCAAGTATATATGGTAAAGAGATGACAGAAAAGTTTGTAAAAGCCTTATCTCGAGAAAAGTTTTGTATAGTATCTGGGCTTGCGTATGGTGTAGACACTATAGCTCATCAAGTTGCATTAAATGAGAAAGGGAAAACGGTTGCCGTTATGGCTGGTGGGTTAGATAGTATCTATCCTTCTGAAAATGAGCAATTGGCACAACGGATTGTAGAATCCGGTGGATGTCTAGTCAGCGAGTATTATATTGGTACGAAATCTGATAGTTTTAGATTTCCGATACGCAATCGGATAATTAGTGGATTATCCCTTGGTGTACTTGTTACACAGGCGAGCCAAAAAAGTGGTTCACTTATTACAGCAAATTATGCAATAGAACAAAATAGAGAGCTTTTTGTAATTCCTGCTAATCTTAACTTAATCGACAGCAAAGGCACAAATTCGCTTATCGCTTCAATCCCTGAATGTGTTACAATGTCTCCAGAGAAAATTATACTATCTTTTCGCACTGAACTGCATCAAAAGGAGAAAATTGCAGGTGTTGCACAGATGGGGATGGATGAAGGAGTAATAATTGAATTGCTCAAATCGGGAGAAAAAACTTTTGATGAATTACTAGAGGCGACAACTTTAAATCCAAAAATTTTAAATCAGAAGTTGACAACAATGGAAATTAGTGGAATAATAAAAAGACTTGCGGGTAATACTGTAGTGATTGTTGAGGAGAATTTATGAAATTAGTATTGATAGAGGGTGTTGGTAAAAAGGAGAGTGTCGAGAAGTATTTAGGCAAAGGATACAAAGTTATGCCAACTATGGGACATGTCAGAGATTTACCAATTAAGTCTCTTGGTGTAGATTTAAAAAACAACTTTGCACCAGAATATGATATATTGCCAGACAAGAAGAAGGTTGTGGACAAATTGCTTAGTGAAGCCAAGAAAGCAGAATGCGTTATTCTTGCGACTGACCCTGATAGAGAGGGGGAAGCAATCGCTTGGCATTTAGCAAACATTTTAAATTTGGATAAAGATAGCAAATGTAGAATAGTGTTTAATGAGATTTCACAAAGTGCAGTTCAAAATGGTTTGCAAAATCCTCGTGCTATAGATATAAACCTGGTTGATGCACAGCAAGCAAGACGAGTGTTAGATAGATTGGTTGGCTACAAATTATCTCCAATGCTTTGCAAAAAAGTGCAGAACAATTTATCAGCTGGTCGCGTACAATCTGTAGTGCTTAGATTAGTTGTTGATAGAGATAGAGAGATTGAGAACTTTAAACCAGAAGAATACTGGACATTATCTGCTAAATTGGATAAAAAAGAAGGCAAAAAGCAGGAATTTAAGTCTACTCTAGTTATACCAAAAGGCAAAAAAATTGCTAATGAAAAGCAGATGCACGCGTTACTAGATGTGATAAAAAATGAAGAATTTGTTGTAGATAATATTAAAAAGACAGTTACAAAATCACATCCATCTGCACCATTTACTACACCTACAATGCAACAAGATGCATCAAACAAATTGGGATTTTCATTAAAGACTACAACTGCTGTTGCACAGAGCCTTTACGAAGGTGTAGATGTAAAAGGAGAGGGAAAGGTAGCACTAGTTACCTATATTCGTACTGACTCAGTACGAGTGTCTCCTGAAGCGCAGAAATCTGCTCTCGCTTAT